>Ga0164293_10000241_pt1 | contig 40823 bp, 37 predicted proteins | sample GEODES118metaG_FD_111487 | JGI IMG/M metagenome (GOLD analysis project Ga0164293, IMG submission 111487) | Eutrophic lake water microbial communities from Lake Mendota, Wisconsin, USA - GEODES118 metaG | ecosystem: Environmental > Aquatic > Freshwater > Lake | place: USA: Lake Mendota...
GAGTAGTAACGCTGACCTACCAATAGGTCTTCGATTCTTAGTGAGTACATTGTGTACCCCTTTCTTTTGACTATGCTTTCAGCATACACTAGAGGTCTGACATTTTTGGTATCTCAAGGCGTGTCTAAGATGAACAGTAGGTAAACAATAATCCACAGAATTCCAGTGATTTTCCACAGGATCGTAAAGAGCTGTGGATAACTTGTGGAAAACGGGTCGGCAAAAAAATCTGGGAATGTCAAACGACACGCCCAGAAATTTTAGTTTAATTTTCAATCAGTGAATTTCATTATCACATAGAGAGTCAGTAGCGTTAAGCAGACGATCAAAAAATTTCTCATCAGTATTCACCACGCAACACAAACGCAAACGAATGCGAACCTAAATCAAAAATTAAAGATGTGTTTTTTCTGTTTAGTTTTTTACTGTAGTAATTTGAAAAACTAATTCCAATTACGAAAGTTCCGTCAATTTTATTGTGAACGAATTTCATTATTTCATCACCGCATCTCTGAATCGTGTTGAATCAAAATTAGAATTATCTTTTTTGAAAAAGATTTGAAAGTCTGAAAGCAAATCCTCAAACACTTGCGAGTCAATGTCTAAGTGGTATGAATTCAAAATGCTTGCAACTTGAATGTAGTCTTTGCGTGTCATTTATTTACCTGCCTTTGATAGTTCAAGTTCGATTGCTAATTTTGTGTAGGCTTGTTCCCACATTTTTTTATTAGCCTTTAGTTGTGTAACGCTTACGACTAAGTAAGCAAGAGCCCCAGCAACTATGCTAGGTATTAAGATGATTAGAGCCATTTGGATTAGTGACATTAGATGCCCTTTCTTTGTTTGTTAGTTTTATCTTACACTAGAGGTCTGACAGTTTTACCTGTAGACACGCCTAGTTAGCATTTCAATCTGGCGATTGTAGTGGTCAATCATTCTCTGATTGTCTGGGTCGTGCTTTAGCGTTAGTGCTAAATCATTTACTGCATCAACTAAAAGTCGTGCATTTTTTATTTTAGTGTAAGCCATTTAAGCCACCTTCCAACCTGTTAGAGGATTGCGGTAGATTTCTACCTGTTCACCCGTTTGGGTGTCTACGATTTCGCAAGTGATACCTGCCCCGTCATAGCAACTTGCAACCATTTGCAAGGCGGAATGAATAGAGATGTATTCGTTAGAGATACCGTCTCTCTTATTTGTTACTAAGTAAGTCATTTGTGACCTCTTTCTTTTTGTTCTTATAGTTTCACTATACACTAGGGGTCTGACAATTTTGCCCCATTTGGGGTATGTGTTAGATGAACATTAGGTAAACTCTTTATACACAGGTTATCCACAGACGTATTTCGTTGAATCGCTGTGTATTTTCCACTGATTTCGTAGGTGTGTCGTAATTGACAATGCCCAGAAAAAATGGTCGGCGTTTTCCACAGGTTATCCACAGGTGTTAATAACTTGTGTATAACTTTATCCACAGGCTGTGTATAAGTTGTGGATTATTGTTCACCAAATGTTCACCTGAAATAGGGTGTTTGGGCTTGAAATTGTCAGGGGTGTGTGGTCTACTTAGATTATTGGATAAAGGTTATCCTAAAGAAAGTGAGGTTATCGAAATGATAACAGCAACTATTTGCGAATGGTGCGAACTAGACGCACCTACCCAGACCGTATTGGTTAAGGGTTTTGAACACGCTACTCATCAGGTATGCGTTGAATGCACTAGTGCAACCGAATTGGTTGAGTGTGCTACCTGCGATAATTTCGCAAACCTTATGCAGGACACGATTTATTTCGTGCCACGTTATGTAGGTATGTGCCTAGATTGCGATGAGTGTGGGCAATAGCCCACACTCTAAAAGTGTCAGACCTCCCTGCTAGATTAAAACTATTAGAAACTACGAAAGGACAAATCAAATGAACGATTTGGAACTAACAAGCAAGACACACTGTAACGTGTGTGGAGATACCCTAGCCGTGTGGGAAGAATTAACCTGCATCTTGTGCGAGGTAGACGAAGAATTGGCAGGTGAATAATTATGTTTCTATTCCACTTGCGTGATGTATTGCTAGGCATTGCGGTATTCTCATTACCTGCATTGCTACTAGAGTTACAACTACTAGTCATTGGTCTCAATGGAATGTCTGTCAATGTGATGATAGCAACCGTTGCCATTGGTTTAGTATCTGCTATTGGTGCAATAGTTATTGAAGCAATCGAGGGGTAGTCAATGGAATTATTATTTGGATTCATTATGTTACTAGTTATGATTGGTGCATACCTAGCAAGCATAGATGATTTCTAAAACCGCATTATGCTTTGAAAATAAAACCGCATTATGCTCTAGACAAATTGTCTAGGGCATTTTGTTTTTTTCTTTATGTGCTCACTATGTTTTTTGAAAGCTTTTTTGAAAATTCGGCATCATACAAATAAAAATCTCATTCACATTTTGGTGAAAATGGGTATAGCTGCAGATCTAAAATATAAAATTGCATTCACATTTTATAGGATTATATATATGTGACCTACATCACATTAATATATAACAAAATGATAACAAGTAGATAACGTTTGTATAACAATGTACCTAAAGCAGTACATTTGCTATAATTGAGGGGTCCCTGTAGAGAGTAAATCTAAAAGCGTATCTCTATCAAATAGCCAAAAGCTACAAGTTTACCTTGGGATGGGTAAGTGTCCTGAGTAAAGACAGAAAACTGCTCACTAAACTTGACAATCTTTTTATATTTTGCTATAATATTCTAGCAGTTGCCGAACGGGACTGTAATTAACTCGCTTAAAAGGAGCAAAAAAATGGTAAGTACAACTATGTCAACAATCAATCCATTTCTGATTGGATTTGAAAGCCTATTTGACAAGGCAAACAGTATGCTAAATGAGTCATCATATCCTCCATATAACGTAATCAAAATTTCTGATGAAAATAAGGCTGAATACGCTGAACTTGGCGAAGGCTGGGAAATGTGGGATTATGAAATTCATCTAGCTATTGCTGGATTTAAAGAAGATGAAGTCAAAGTCTACAGAGAAGGCAATGTTTTAACAGTTATTGGAGAAAGCAAAGAAAAGCCTGAAGATGGCTTTATTTATCTTCATAAAGGAATTAGTTCAAGAAAATTCAAAAAGCAATTTACTCTTTCTGAAAACGTTAAAGTAGCATATAAAGGAGTTTCAATCGAAGAAGGGCTTCTTAAAATTTGTCTAAAAAATATTGAACCTAGATCAGATATCGAACATTATGAAGTTTGGTAATAACTAAAACTCATAAGTCCTAAGCATGACTTAAAACTGCTTATCTATACTATAAAATCTGGGTGTGTTTGTTCAGCATGACAATTAGCACATAGAACATCACACTTATCTATTTCAGCTAATATTACCTTAAAGCTATAACCTGAAGAATACTTCATTAAATCAGTTGGGTTAACAACTCTACCTGTTCTAGTTCTATATTTGTCTGCAGGATCTTTATGAGCAAACTGCAATACTGCAGGATTCTTATTGTAACCACATACTAAACAACCTTTAGATAACTTAAAGTTATTTAAATACTTTCTCTGAGCATCTCTTTTCTCAGGATTAACTGGCATACCCATATTTTATTTTTCGGGGGTTGTGGAAGACTTTTCTTCTGATTCAAAATCTGGTACATTCAATGCAGGTAGAGGTGACATAATATTACCTTGACGATGTAATTCCATAAGCTTTAATACATCTTCACCTTTATCTTGACTATCTGCAATTAGTACCAGGAGATCATAAATTCGACCTAACATGATATATAGGATAGTTCCTAGATTATCATTCATATTCTTTACTTCTGTGTCAATTTGTTCTTCTGACATATATAATCCTTTGTTCGTAGTTACCTATTATAGCAACTCTTTTTATCTTGTGTCAAGTTATATAGGGAGTTGGTGTTTGTTCTCTTTTCGCCGAACGCCACCGCCGAAATTTTATTTTTTTTTGCTGTATAATAGTTATTACAATCCCAAACGGGAATAACATTGGAGAAATATATGTCAAAGTCACAGATGGCAATGCTACAGTCATACGGAAGAGCATTCCTAGCAGCAGCAATTGCATTGTACTTAGCAGGTGTTACTGAATGGCAGAGTTATTTATCTGCTCTAGTCGCAGCATTTGCACCAGTAGCAATTCGCTACATGAATAAGAACGATATTGCATTCGGTAAGACTGCAACCCCAGAATCACTAGCCAAGCAAGCAGTTGATATTGCAGAGATGGTAGTAAAGCAAGCCCCAAAAGCAAAAACTGCAAGTGCACCAGCTGTACCTGCAAAAAAGGCAACTAAGGCACCTGCTAAAAAATCTACAGCAAAGAAGACTACTTCAAAGTAGTCTTTGTGGAAGTGTATAGACGATGACTCCAAATGAATGGTTGATGACCATTGCTGCAACAATAACTGCAACTGGAGTTATTGGTGTTGGACTATATAAAGCTACAAAGCTTGTAAAAAGATTTATACACTTCCTAGATGATTACTTTGGTGAAGAACCAAGACCAGGATTTGATGGTCGTCCTGGAATGCAAGAAAGACTAAGATTTATGGAAGAAGAAATTGCTTGCATATCTTTTGAAATGAGACCAAACCATGGAACATCTATTAAAGATGCCGTTGGTCGTATTGAAGAGCGTTTAGACAAACTAGAACGCAACTAACAGAAAGTAAAGTCTTGAAGTTTGGTTTTAATAATTGCGATGGCAATATCAAGACTGGGTATGGCTATGCCACACATAAAATAATTACCAACATTGGCAAAACAAATCATAGTCTTTTAATTGAACGAGAGAACCCAGTTGAGGTTACTTTCAGCCATCCCCAATTCTATAAGTTTCATGGAAAAGATTCTTACAAAATTGGATACACAGCCTGGGAGTCTACTGAGCTTCAGCCTATGTGGGAAGAATATATTTCCCACCTTGATGAAATGTGGGTACCTAATCAATTTTGTAAAGATGTATTTAGTAAATTTACAGACAAAGAAATTTATGTATTTCCTCATGGAATTGATGATACCTGGGCTCCTGTTGAAAGAAAAGTAGATGATAAGATAAAGTTTCTTCACATGGGTCATCCCGCTTACAGAAAAAATTTACCAGAAGTAATTAATACATTTCTTGAACTATACGCTGGAAGAAAAGATGTAGAGCTAACTGTTAAAGCTTACTCTGCATGTGAGTTTGAAATTAATGAGCCAAACATTAATGTTGTTATAGACACCGTTACATATTCAGAACTTGCTAGCTTTGTTGGTCAGCACCACGCCTTGCTTTATCCTTCTTGGGGAGAAGGATTTGGTCTTATGCCACTACAAGCACTAGCCACAGGTATGCCAGTAGTTATGACAGATGGATGGTGCGACTACAAGCGTCACTGCCCAGAACTAATTATTAATTCGGAACTTGTATATAATCCTTGGCAGCTTATACATCCTGGAAAAATGTTTAGACCTGACCTAAACCATTTTGCTACTCTTATGCAACACACTGAAAAAAATATTGAAAGCATATTAGAGGTTCAGTCTAAAAGAGCACTGGACGTTCATAAAGAGTGGAAATGGGAAAAGGTAGTAAGAGATCATTTAGATTCTGTTGAAGCTCGTTTAATGCTATAATCGTGGTATGTCTGATATTACATCCATCATAGTAGAAGAAGATAATCTTCTTGCATCCCTAATTTTAGCTCCAGTAATTAATGATGGAATTAGTACTGTTGGATCAACCACCACATATGACTTTGAAACTGGTCAGGCTAATGTGGTTGCCTCACAAGAAAACTTTAATGTTGAGCTTTCCGTAGTTGAGGCTATTAGTGCAGTAACTTCAGTTAATGGAAAAACTGGGGTAGTTGTAATTGATTACCCAGATATTGGCTCAAATCCAGTAAATCATGTTAGACATGTCCACACTCAAACAGTCATTTCTAATGAATGGACAATTAACCATAATTTAAACTTTTATCCAAACGTCACAGTTTTGGACAACTCAAGCAGAATTCTTGAAACTGACTTAGTGTATTTGAACAGTAATACTGTTAAAATTGTAATGAACAGTGCTTCAAGCGGTACAGCGTATCTAACTTAGCCCTGTTACTTCAATAGGGAAAACTGATTATCATGGCATCAAGACTGTTTACAGTTGATTTAGACCTTGGATTAAACAAGGCAAAAAGATTTATTTTTGAGGATTTTTCAACAAATCCTAGTTCGGACCTAACTTCTGGTCGTATCATTTACTTTACTGGTGCAGGTGGTGACCAAAATCATCTAAAGCTTTACAATGGAACTGCATGGAAGACAATCGCTTATACCGATGACGTTCCAACAATTTCTATCTCTCTAGATGCCCCAGACCTATTTACAGTATCAGGATCTCCTGCTAACGCTTCAGGAACACTAGGATTTGAATGGAATACATCAGCAGTTAACACTGTTCTTGCTGGTCCAGGTTCTGGCTCAACAGCAGCTATTCCAACATTTAGATCACTTGTAGCTGCAGACATTCCTAGCCTTGAATCAACAAAAATTTCAGACTTTAACGAAGCTGTTGCAGATGCAGTTGGTGGAATGGTCACATCAAATACCGAAAGTGGAATTTCAGTATCCTATGATGATTCCGATAATACCCTTGACTTTGACGTATCAGATTTCTCAATTACTCTTACTGGAGATGTAACTGGTAGCGGAACTGTAACAAATCTTGGAAACGTAAGTTTTGAAGCAACAGTTGGAAATGATACTCATACCCACGCTTCTACAACAATTTCAGATTTCAACGAAGCTGTTGATGATCGTGCTGCTAACCTAGTAACAACCGCAACACACTCTGGAATTTCTGTAGTTTATACAGACAATGCAGGTGGTGCTGGAACACTAGCGTTTACTAACACTGGTGTAACAGAAATTACTGCAGGAACAGGAATAACAATTGACCAGGCTACTGGCGATGTTACTGTAACAAACTCTGGTGCTTTAAGCATAGAAGGAACACCAAATGAAATTGAAGTAACAGGAACTGGTGCTGGGTCAGTAAAAACTGGTACAATCCAAGTTGGTCTTCCAAACGATGTAACAATTGCAGGAACCCTTACAGTAAGCGGAGACCTTGATGTTGCTGGTGCAATTAACTCAGTTTCAACTTCAACAATTAATGTTGAAGATAACTTGTTCTTACTTAACTCAACTGTAACTGGAACTCCTTCTTTAAACGCAGGTATTGAAGTTGAGCGTGGAACATCTACAAATGCTTCGTTCTTATGGAATGAAACAAGTGATAAATGGACAGCAGGTATTTCTGGTTCAGAAATTGCAATTGCTAGAAAGTATGTTACAACAACAACTGGAACAACACATACCATCACACATGGTCTTGCAACTTCAGATGTAACAGTTAATTGCTGGCTTGCAGGTGCCCAAGTAGATGCTGCAATTGTAGTTACTGATGCAAACACTGTAACTGTAACAACAAATAGTTCTATTACAGATCTTAAGACGGTAGTTGTTGGATAATGCTTCCAGGCTTTAAATCATTCAAGATTTATCGTGGAGATACCTTTGCTTTTCAAATGACTTTGAAAACTGGATCAACAACTTTCTTAAATATTACTAGTTCAACTTTTATTGCTCAGATAAAAGAAAAAGGTAAGACTACAGTAGCTGCAACACTTACAGTTACAAAAGAAAGTTTGCTTGGTGGAGTTATCAAAGTTACTTTGCCTTCAACTGAATCTGCAAATCTAGTTCCAAATAAAAGTTATGTTTATGATGTTGAAATGACAAATGGAACTAATAAGACTACAATTTTAACTGGTCCAATTTTAGTTACTGCAGATGTTTCGTCTGCTTCCTAATATATAATTAATATAAATTATATTATTAATATAATAATACTTTAAAACTATCTATATTATATAAATAACAATTATACACTACTTCCTAGTTCACTGACTAGAAATTTAATCTTTTTTATTAAATCGTTACCTAAATGTAATATTGTATTACAAGCTATGCACTTAAATACTGGTTCTTCTGATTCTGTAAACCAAGGAAGCATATACATATGATCTGGATTTCCTGGACATTTAATTTCTGCAACTACACCAGCTGATTGTAATTTATTGTAAATATGTAATTCTTGTATTGTTATCATGACTTAATCTTATCACACACCCTGATTTTGGAACTGTGACCAATATGGTGTAGAATAGAGGTACTCGCTATTCAGCGAATCAAATATTTTTTAAACGGAGATGATTTTAATGACTTATGTTTTACCCACCGCTTATCAGCAGGTAATTCACAAAACACGATATGCACGATGGATGGAAACAGAGAATCGTAGAGAGAATTGGGACGAAACAGTAAGTCGTTACACTACATACATGTTTGAAGCATTGGAAAAGCATAATGGATATTCTATGTCTGACAAGATTAAGAAACAAATTTCAGAGGCTATTTTAACAACTAGGGTAATGCCATCCATGAGAGGTTTAATGACCGCTGGACCTGCCTTAGATCGTGATAGCACATGCCTCTACAACTGCTCCTACCTTCCAGTAGATTCTCTCCGATCCTTTGATGAAGCTATGTATATTCTTATGTGTGGAACTGGTGTTGGATATTCAGTAGAGTCACGTTATGTAAATCAGTTACCAGAAATCTCCGAACATTTTGAAAAAACAGATACCACTATTGTTGTAGAAGATTCCAAAGCAGGATGGGCTCGATCATTAAAAGAACTTCTTGCACTTTTGTGGCAAGGTCAAATTCCATCTTGGGACATGTCTCAGGTTCGTCCTGCAGGTGCTCGTCTTAAGACTTTTGGTGGTCGTGCATCTGGTCCAGATCCATTAGATCGTTTGTTTAAGTTTTCCATTGCAATTGTTAAGGGTGCAGCAGGTAGAAAGCTTACACCACTAGAGGCACATGACTTAATGTGTAAGATTGCAGAAGTCGTAGTTGTTGGTGGAGTTCGTAGGTCAGCAATGATTTCACTTTCAGACCTAGAAGATAGAAATATGGCAGCAGCAAAGTCTGGTTCATGGTGGGAATATTCAGGTCAAAGAGCTCTTGCAAATAATTCTGCAGTTTATGGAACTCGTCCAACCATGGAAGTATTTATGGATGAGTGGAAAGCATTATATGACTCAAAGTCAGGAGAGCGTGGAATCTTTAGTCGTGCAGCAGCACAAAATGTTGCAGAAAAGAATGGTCGTAGAGATCATACTGTAGACTTTGGAACAAACCCATGTTCTGAGATTATTCTACGCCCTTACCAGTTCTGTAACCTTACAGAAGTTATTGTTCGTGATACAGACACTCTTGAGGAACTAAAAGACAAGGTTGAATTGGCAACTATTCTTGGAACCGTTCAATCCTCATTTACTAGATTTAAGTACCTAAGAAAAATCTGGCAGAAGAACTCAGAAGAAGAAAGTTTACTTGGTGTCTCACTAACAGGTCAGCTATCTCATCCTGTCCTGAATGGTTCTAGAGGCGTAGAAGAGCTTTCTAAGTGGCTTGATGAAATGCGTGAACATGCAGTTAAAGTTAATGCAAAGTGGGCTAAAGAAATTGGAGTAAACCAGGCAGCAGCAATTACATGCGTTAAGCCATCTGGCACAGTTTCTCAATTAGTAAATGCATCTTCAGGTATGCATCCATGGCACTCTCAATATTACACACGAACAATTCGTGGAGATATGAAAGACCCAATTACATCATTTTTAGTAGATATGGGAATTAAGCATGAGCCAGATGTAATGAAGCCAAACGACACTATGGTATTTTCATTTCCTATTGCTGCACCAGAAGGTGCAACACTTCGTCAAGATTTAACTGCCGTACAGCATTTAGATATCTGGCTTACCTACCAAAGACATTGGGCAGAGCATAAGCCTTCTATTACTGTTTCTGTTAAAGAAAGTGAATGGATGGCAGTAGGTGCTTGGGTATATGACCATATTGATGAAATGTCTGGCGTATCTTTCTTACCTTATTCAGAGCATACTTATCAGCAAGCACCATATCAAGAATGCACAAAGGAAGAATATGAATCATTAGTTTCTGAAACTCCAGCAGACCTTGATTGGAAATGGTTAGAGATTTATGAAACATTTGATGGAACTACTAGTGTTCAAGATCTTGCATGTGTTGCAGGGGCTTGTGATATAAGTGATTTTGGTACCGCTAAAACTGTATAATGTATAAGAGGTACCTATGTCTTATTCAACTCTTATAATGCGAGATAATCCAGATACCGTCTGGGCTCTAGATGAGCCAGATGGCATATCTGATGTTGTTGCAGATGGATTTAAAGGTGCAAGTGCAAATGGTGCATACAATTCTGGTAAATTTTTTAAAGGTAAGATACCTATCACATATTCTGGAACAGTTTCTGTAAATAATGCTGGTGCTTGGAGCACAAATAATTACGCTACAGATAATAACTTATTTTATGTTCCTTCTCAAGGAATGTTTTCTGCCTCAAGTCAAAAGAAAAACCTGTCTTTTGAGTTTTGGATGAATTTAGAGCTTCCAGAAAACTTTGATAGATTAGACGAAAACATTATTTTTGGAGAATCTGCAATAGTTAAACTTCAAGGAGAAAATACCAACTATGGAAACTCAAATACTGGAGTTTACATTAAAAATTTTGAATATTTAGTTTTTAAGGTTGGTGACTACGGCAAGTACCTTTATGAATCAGAAGTCCATGTTGAAAACTTTAATGCTCCACTTCATGTTGTTTGTTTATACAGCCCAACTTCAATTCAAATTGTTGTTAATGGAAAAGCTGGAAGAAAAGTAGTAATTGAAAAAGACTTATTTTTAACAAAGCCAAGTGCAGAATCAGAAAGAAAATTTAACTTTAAATTTCCAGCACCACTAACATCTTCTGCTCCCCCATTTTTAGCAGTATCCTTTGACACAATCGCAACCTATAACTACCAACTAACTACTGACCTTTGCAAAATACACTATGTTTATGGTCTTGGATATTCAATTAATAAAACATTGTCAGCAAATTATGGCGGAACTTCATATGACTTAACTATGCAAGAAACTGCACCAGTAAAAGCTATTGATTATTACAGTAGCTCTACATGGAGTCCTTCAACTACTTATAATAGGTTGGAGTTTGTTAATGATAACCTAGTAACAAAGTCCCAGCCACCAGTTAATTTATATTTATCTTCTAACAGTGGAGTAACAAAGTCAAATATGTTTGGAACAGAATCAAGCGTTGACTATATTCAATTCCCAGACAATGCATACTCCTATGCTGAAGTTTCAAACTATGAAAGAATAACAGACAGTAGAACTTCTGGAGTTTCTTTTAAGTTTTCAATTCCTTCAACAGGTCATGGAAGCAATGAACAGCAACTTTTTTATATTGGTTCAAAGTCTTCTAATAGTTCAATTTCAGCAACAATTACTGGAACCGTTGTAAATATTACACAATCAATAAATGGAAATACTCCAACACAAATGCTTTCTGGAAGTGGAGGAAGCTTTGTTTTACAAGGAAATACTTTTGTAATATCGCTATATGTTTTAAGTGATGGAAAAATAAAGGTTGGAATTAAAGACTCAAGCACTGGAATAGATCAAACAACATCAACCATCAGAAGCATTTTTCCACTTCAAGATGGCTATATAAGAGTTGGTACAGCACCAGTATTTTTTAATGAAAACATCCCTTCAAATATTACTGTTGGACAGACAAAAAGATTTGACGGAAAGTTTTGGCAAATAGATATTCATAATCAAGATTTGACTGGAATTACAAATATATCTCAATATCCAGCTAAATATAAAACTTTGCTTTATCAAGCCTATCCAATAAAATCAGAAGAAAGATTTGGAATTTCTGTCAATGGAACATTTGAATTTGGATTTTCCCTATCCGATTTGGTTGAAACTCAATTTTTAGAAACATCGGTTAATGACATTAAGGTTCCAATAGCAGTGGATTTAGGATCAAATATAGCCGATGTTAAATATACTTTAGAAAAAGTTGTTAATGGCGTAACAACAGAAATTATATCTTCTGCAAACGCAGTAGATCTTAGATACCTTTATCTTCCATATTTTGCAAGCTCTCCTCCAAAAGTAAAAGAACTTTACTTTAGTGTAAAGGGTACCTTGAAGTCTTTTGACAATGAAAAATATCCTGGATCTTTAAATTATTTAAGAATTTATTCTTATAACGCAAAAACAGATGACTCTTTAAAATATTTAGAAATTAATACAGATAGTAGAGGATCAAATCCTAGAATTTATACTCAAGTTTCTAGTTCTGTTCAAACTCCATTTAAAAAAATTGCAGACGTAAAAGCAAAAACAGATCTTTATAGATCTTTTAATACTGGAGTACAAGTAGGATCTATTGGGTCTGGGGTTTATGAAAAATCAAATTATGTTAGCCTACCTCTAACAACAACTCCAACAAATGGAAACTTAACTTATTTTTCTGTAATGTTTGCTGCTAGAGCAAAGTCTGAAGTTACAGACATTAATTTATTAAAATATGGGACCACAGAAATAAAATGGTCAACTAGAGAATCTGGTGTGTTGCATCCTACTACTGGAACAGCAAAGCTTTACATTAACGGAGATCCTTATGACTCAGCAAAAACATACAACATTAATGTTTGGAACCATTACGCTATTGTATTTAATGAAGGCAATGCTATTCCAAACACAAATCCTTTAATTTTTGGATTTGGAGGAAGTGCTTGGCAGTTAGATAACCTTTTAATAACAAGTGGAAGACCAACTGCAAATGCTGTAAAAAGAATTTATAGTAATGCATTTAGTATATATGTTGAAAGAAGAGGGTATGGATCGTCCAGTCAAGTTGCAATGTACATAAACGACTCTGACCTTACTTCGTCAAGAGGAACTTTTCAGCCTCTTTCAAATCAAGCTTCATTTTCTAGTCAACATATAGATGTTGCTTCAAATCAAGCATACTCTATTTCTCAATTGTCTGGAAGCAGCTACAGACTAAATTACTCTGGAATTGAAGATTTAACTAGAATTGATGGAGTCCAATTAGGTGTAGGAACAGTAGTTTTATTTAAAGATCAAGGAGCAAATAATTCTCTTAATGGAATATATCAGGTTACTGCTATTTCAGATCCTTACATTTTTATTACAAAGCTTACAAATCCTTCAAACTTTCAAGTTGTTTATGTTTCTGGTGGAAAAGATAACAAAAACTATTATTTTATAAGAGATGATTTAAATAATTACACAAGGGATATTGTTCAAAGAAAAATTGTTAGTTATAAGCCTACTGCCACTCCATCAGCATCAACAAGAATTCCAGAACGCTAGTTAACAAATTGGCGTTAATTATGGTATCATTGTGGTATGTCAAAATCAAATAACAAGTTAAGTGTTGTAGAAAGCAAGTCATCTCTTGGAATTTATGTATGGGTCCTGCCAAATGGAGAACCATTTATGGACAATGATGGCAATACTCTAAATGTCCCATCCATCCAGTATGATATTTCAAAAATGAAAGCACTTGCAGATGCTGCAGCATATTGGGGTAAGCCAGAAGGAACTGCAAAATTTATGCCTGGAGTTGGCAGAGCAACAGATACACAGGCTAGAGAAGATATTGAAAGAATGGCTGAAGGATTGACACCTTATGGCGATACAGAAAACTGGAAAGAGTTGTTTAGTAATGGAAGAAAATAATAGAGAAGTAAGCGGAGTAAAGCTTTTTTCAACACCTAAAGCAGATTCTCCCTGGACTGGATCAGATGAATTTAAAAAGTCTGGAGATGAGATCCTTTCTCTTTCTGGTCTTAGCCACAATTTTCGTAGATCTGCAAAGCGTAGATTAGAAAAAGCAGACAACAATGAGTTGAGTGGTCAGGGTGCATCATCCAAGCAAATGATTCCAGACAAGTATGGATACGGTCTATTTGATGTAATTGAACCTCCATACAACTTATCTTCACTAGCAAAGATTTTTGAAGTATCTTCTGCAAACTATGCTGCTATTCAAGCAAAAGTTTCTAACATTGTTGGTCTTGGGTACGAACTTCAAGAAACCTTGCAGGTTCAACAAAGATTTGAAGAAATGACAGATATGGATCAACTTGCTCGTGCAAGAAGAAAAATGGAAAGAGTCAAGTTAGAGGTAACAGAATGGATTGAGTCTCGCAACGATGACGACACATTTACTGCTACTTTAATGAAAGCGTACATTGATAAAGAAGCTACTGGAAATGGATACCTAGAAATTGGTAGAACTTCTGCTGGAGAAATTGGATACATTGGTCACATTCCAGCAGCAACAATGCGTATCCGTAGACTTCGTGATGGATTTGTTCAGATCGTAAATGGTAAGGCAGTATTCTTTAGAAACTTTCAGGATGTAAGTCAGCCAAATCCAGTTGGTGCAGATCCTCGTCCAAACGAAATTATTCACCTAAAAGAATATACCCCAACCAATACTTATTACGGAATTCCACCAATTGTAACTGCTAAAAATGCAATGGCTGGAAACGAATTTGCATCTAAATATAATCTAGAATACTTTGAAAACAAAGCAGTTCCTAGATATATTTTCTGGTTAAAGGGTGCAAAGTTTACACCAGAAGCAGAGCAAAAACTATTTGAATTTATGCAAAATAATATGCGTGGTCAAAATCATAGAACAGTAGTAGTCCCACTACCTGCTGACGATGGTGTAAATAAGGTAGAAATGAAGATGGAGGCAATTGAAAATGGTATCCAAGATTCTTCATTTAACAACTACAGAAGAGCAAATCGTGAAGAAATTCTTATGGCTCACAGAACTCCAATTTCTAAAATTGGATCTGCAGAAAACATTTCTCTTGCAAATGCTCGTGAATCAGATAGGACATTTAAAGAGCAGGTATGTAGACCACAGCAGGACATTTTAGAAAAGAAAGTTAACAGAATCATTGCTGAAAAGACTGATATGTTTAAGCTTCACTTTAAGGAACTAACTCTTACTGACGAAGATACCCAATCAAAGATTGATGAAAGATATCTTAGAATGCAGGTTGTAATGCCAAATGAAGTTAGACCAAGACTTGGACTTCCTCCAATTACTGGTGGAGACGAACCAGTAGACTTAAAGCCACAACAGGCAGCAGATCAAACAGCAAGAGCAACTGGAAACAGAAGAAGAGATCAGGAAAGAACTGGTAATGCTGCAGACTCAGGAACTGGTGCAAGAGCAACCCAAGGTGAAGGAAGACAGCAACAATAGTTAACACTATAATAACAAAAGTGTTATATAATAAGAATGCTATGGTAGATTTACAAAAGGCTTCATTATCTACTAATGGTCAGCAGGTAACGCTGACAATGCCTATCTCAAAAGTTGATGTAGAGAAGAGAATAGTCTCTGGCTTTGCAACACTTGATAATATTGATCGTCAAGGTGATCGTGTTTCTGCTGACGCATCTCAAAAAGCATTTGAAAATTTTAGAGGAAATGTTCGCCTCATGCACCAGCCAATTCCTGCTGGAAAAGTAGTAAACTTTAGAACAGAAACATTTTTCGATCAAGCAACAAACAAGCAATATAGTGGAGTATTTGTAGATACATATATTTCAAAGGGTGCCTCAGATATCTGGGAAATGGTTCTTGATGGAACACTTACTGGCTTTTCAATCGGTGGAGCAGTAAAAGACTCAGATAATGTCTATGACCCAGAACTAGAACACACTGTTAGAATTATTAAAGACTATGATTTGGTTGAGCTATCACTTGTTGATTCACCAGCAAATCAATTAGCAAATATTTTTTCAATTCAAAAAACCAATACCGTAGCAGAAGGAATTTTTGAAAAGTCCCACATTGATAATGTTTTTTGGTGCGAAACAGACGGTGTTGCATTTACTGGAGAGTCAGAGTCTAAGGATTGTGCACTATGCAACAAAAACCTTGATTCAATTGGATGGGTAGAGACCATGGAAGGTGAAGATCTTTCAAAAGCAATTGCAAAAGCACTAGACTCACACTTTGAAAAGTCTAATAATGTAATTACAAGTGAAGATACTCCAAAGAAGTATCCAAAGCAATCAAGAAGGTTTTCAGATATTCAAACTGAAGTTAAATACAAAGACAAAGATAAAGATGATGTTAAAAAATCATCATTTTCTGTTGGAGATTTTGTTCAGTGGGGATCATCTGGTGGCACCGCTCGTGGCAAGGTAACAAGAGTAGTAACTAATGGTAAAATTAATGTACCTAACTCGTCTGTAACTGTAACTGGAACTCCAGAAGATCCTGCAGTTGTTATTACGGTTTATAGAAAAGAAGGAAATTCGTGGAAACCAACGGAAACAAAGGTTGGACATAAAATGAAAACTTTAAGGTCTTGGAATGCAAAGGTAAAGAAATTCTTTGGAATTCCTACAAAAGAATTGCTGTCTGAAGAGACAGTAGATAAGGCAATTGGAACAGATATCCAAATTGAGTCAGTTGCCACCAAAAATAATGAAGGAGGTGTTATCGTGGCTGATAATGAAGAAGTAACAACCGAAGAGGTTGTTGAAGTAGACGAAGTAGTTGAAGGTGCAGAAGATGTTGTAGAAACACAAGAAGCTCCTGAAGCTGAAGAAGCAGTAGCTGAAGAAGCTCCTGTAGAAGAGGCTGCTACAGAAGAATCTGTAGAAAAGTCAGATGAGGTTGCCACTGACGCTTCCACCGAAAATAACGGTGAAGCGATTGACTTGGTAAAAGCATTGGACGAAATCAAAGATTTTATTTCTGCAACTGTATCAGAAGGTACAGCTAAAAGTGCAGAATCTGTAAATGCTGTTGCAAAGAGTGTTGCAGACGTAACAAGTTCTTTTGCAACAAAGCAAGAAGAGCTGTCAAAGACTCTAGCTGAGGTTCAAGAAACCATTTCACAGATTATTAATCGTGTGGACGCAGTTGAGTCAGATACAGCAGTAAAGAAGTCTGGAGAATTGGAAAATGCTCCAGAAAATAATTCCACATTGAAGAAGTCAATGTGGGGCGGGCGTTTCCTCGGTTCCGCAGAATATATTAACTAAGAAAAGGTGGTGAAAAATAAAAAATGAGTGATAATATTTTAGAAAAGGCTGCTGCTAGCGGTACAGTTCTCTCCCCACTTGAATCTCCAGCTGCTATGACAGCACAGGGAAATACAGGTGACAATGGTGGTGTACTAAACCCAGCACAGTCAGCACAATTTATCGACTATATCTTTGACGAGATGGTTCTCGCCAATGATGGTCGTAGAGTAGTTATGCGTGGTAATACAATGGAACTCGATAAGGTTCGTGTTGGTTCACGTCTTGTTGCTAAGGCAACACAAGCTGAGGATACAGGCTCAAACGCTGCCCCAGCATTCACAAAGATTGAATTAACAACAACCAAGTTCCGTCTAGACTACGAACTTTCAACAGAATCCCTAGAGGATAACATTGAAGGTCAGCAGTTGGAAGATCACGTTGTACGTTTGATGGCAACTCAGTTCGGTAACGATCTTGAGGATATTGCAATCAATGGTCGTCCAGGATCGTCTGGCAATGGTACTTACAATAATACCCTTGCAGGATTTATCCGTCAGACACTTGATACAAACTATGCAGGTGCCCACGAAGCTGCAGCAGCTGCTGCAACATTGACCGACATTTGGGAGACTTCTCCTGAATCTGGTGATGGTGCTTCAACAAAGCTAACACTAGAAGCATTGGAGACTATCTACAATGCTTTGCCTCGTAAGTTCAAGGCTCGCCGTCAGGATCTGAAGTTCTACATGAACAGCAAGCATCTTCAGGAACTAATCGCTGAACTCCGTCAAATCGGAGCAGGTGGTGTTCCAGAGGCTGTTGCACAGAGAGTGATTGATGGTGTTCTACCACAGATTGGTGGACCAGCAGGTGCTCAGTATCTAATCTTCGGACTCCCAGTACTAGAAGTTCCTTTGTACCCAGACAACTATGTTGATCTAACCGTACCAAGCAACCGTATTTGGGGCTTCCAGAGAGATGTTACTGTACATCGTGAGTTCAAGCCAAAGAAGGATACTATGGAATACACAGTATTCGTTCGTATGGGCGTTGCACTTGAAGAAAAATCAGCTATTGCAGTTGGTCAGCCTTCAGCTTAATAAACTTAAGCACAAAGAAGAAGGGTTACAGAAATGTAGCCCTTCTTCTATTTTTTTGTAGTATAATTAATGTGGAGGCAGACGCATGTTTGAAAAGAAAACAGTTCTTGAGCTAAAAGCAATTTGTAAAGTACTAGATATTGATATTAAAGATTTGAAGAAAAAGGTTGATTACCTTGGTGCCATTGAGGAATCAGGATATACCTGGGAATCTTATTTAGAAAAAGTAGACAAAGATTTTGCATTTGTTGAAGCGGAAATTAAAGAAGAAACAGAAATTAAAGTAGAAACAAAAGAAAAAGTAGAAACATCACCTCAAAGCGATGTTGTTTTAAAGATGGTTCACCCAAGAAGTGCTCTAAATGTTTCAAATATTGTGACATTTACATTTGAGCAGCCATTTCAGGTAATGTCAGCAAGCAGGGCAGAAGAGATATTAAATTTAGCAAGAGGAGAAGTTAGAAAGGCTACAACTGAAGAGATTAAGTCTTTTTATGGTATTGATTAATGAAAGAATATTTAACTAGTGACGGAGACGCTTTAGTAATTGAATATAGAGCCCCTGCTGGAACAGATAGCTTAATCTATGATGTTTATGATACATCTCTTGGAGTTTATCTAATTGCTGATGAAGCAGAAAAGAAAACTGCTGTAACTACCCCAGTTGCTTACCAGCCATTTCATATTACACTCCCGTATGATGTTGTAAAATATAATAGAAAAATTCAACTTAATCTTCAAGTAATTGATCAAGCTTCTTTTACAGAAGATACACTATATGCCTCGTTAGTGAGACCATACGCAACCGTAACAGACATTCAGGATGCACTTGGTATAACTGGTCAAGAAACAGAATTAGAAGCCTTAGAAAGAAGAGCTAGGTTTATCATTGACTCTAAAGTTAGTGATCAGTTTGGATTTACTTATGAATCAATCCAGGCATATGGTCAAGGAAGTGATGTCTTAGATCTCAAGAAAAGAGTTGAGTCATTTGATAAGGTTGTAAAAGACGACCAAATAATCTTTGATTCCACAGAAGATCCTGCAATTAACTTGTTTTATAGACCAGTTGCAATTTCAGAAAGCAAAATGAGACTAAAGGTTATTGAAGAAGGTGCAAATTTATTTGAATGGGCAGAGCCAACTGTACTTGCTAATGAGCGTGGATTTGAAAAGAATAGTCTTTATACCGTTCGTGGAGAATACGGATGGAAGTTTGTTCCACTAGCAATTAAAGAAGCAACTATTATGCTTGTCGAAGATATGCGTTGTGGAGACTGGAGCTACAGAAATACAGGATTAAAGTCCGTAAAGAACGATGCTTTTGATTTAGAGTATAGCCCTAATATTTACTTGGGAACTGGAAATCTAGCAGTTGATGCATTAATTGCACCTTACAAGAACTTTAATATGCTGGTGATTTAAATGACATGTGTCGCTAAATCAGCATATACAATGACCGCAGACATTTATGTAGCATCTATTTCACAAAGCTCAACTACTGGATCTATTACAAGAACTTGGGTTTTTAATCAAACTATTCCGTGTCTTGCAAGAGGAATTGTTAGGGCTGGTCTTGGAGATAACTCAACCACAGTAAATATTGATGAGTTTTTAAAAGTAACAAATAGTTTAGTAAAAGTAAGGGCTGGAGTAACTTTAGACTCTACAGTAAAAGTAGCAAATATTAAAAACTCTGACGGTCTTGTTATTTGGAAAGAAAGTCCTTCAACTGGAGTTAATGGTTCAACCATATTTGAGCCTCGTGGAAGCACCCCAATAGCAGATCATCGTGGACATATTGTTGAGTATGAAACAATTTTAATGAGACCAGAAGTTCAAAAGTTAAATGGAGTTTAAATGTCTAGAATTGATTCCACAAAAATTGCTTCATTAACAAAAAAAACAAAATTTAAATCTGTTAGGACTGGAGAGCTATCTCAAAAAATAGCAGCAACTGCACACTTTCAGGCAGAGCTAATAAATAGGCTATCTAATGAAGAAAAAGTAAGAATACAAGAGTATGGATTACGACACATATCTAAATATTTTGAGTCTTATATAGATCACTTAGCAAGAGTAAATCCAACTAAATACCATCATATATATGAGCCTGGTCAATCTGGAGATCCAAGAGCAAGACTATTTAAGTCAAACGTAACCTCTGATAAAAATAAAGCAGTTTTACAATATAGTTTTTTGTCATCAAAAGTTCCTGGTGAAAGTGGTCAGGTATTTAAGTCTAAAGCACTTATCATGGAGTCTGGAACCCCAGTAACAATTACTCCAAAAAGAGCAAAGTCTTTAGTTTTTGAAGTTGACGGAGAGCTTGTTTTTTCAAAGCAAAGCTATGTTGCAAACCCTGGAGGCGTAGCAGTACAAAATTCCTTTACTGAAACCTTTAATCAATTTATGTCATCTAGAGCAAACGAGGTCCTTATTGACCTTGGATTTTATGAAAGAATAGAAAGAGCAATATTATCAGAAACAAAACTAGTACTTCGTAAGATTTCTAGTGGTACAATTTCAGGTATGGCTATGCAAGCAGCAGCATCTGCAGGAAAAATTTCTAAGAGGTCAAGATAATGGCACTAGAGCTTCCAATTCATATTATTAATAAGTATCTTTATAACAAGGCAATTGCTGGAACTCAAGAGATCCATGGTGTCTGGAACGTAAAATCATTCAATACCTCTCTTCCTAACGGAATTACCGATGGTTCAAGAATATTATTTTTAGAGGCTGGAAAAAGCATGGACCAAATGGTTGCCGACCTTAGGGTGGCAAATCCAAATACTCTATATCCTTCTACCTACATTATTTACGATACCATCTACCCTCCAATAAAAGGAACAATGTGGGCACTTGAAAAAGCACAAACTATATTCTATTTTGTAACAAGCTCTGAACAACAACAAGATATTGCCAACATTCAGTATGTAAAAAACTACATTTTTGACTTAGTAAAGAAATTTGACGAGTCTGCTCAGGAAATCAATAACTCAGCACAAGCAAGCAATAATATTAGATTTAAGTATATTAGAGCAGACCAGGAAAGTCCAGATTTAGACTTCCTTGGAGATAGAGCAGAAGATGACAGAAAAATTTCCAGCCTTATCCTGACGTATGAGTATACTAAATCATAAGTATGGTCATGGTACTATTATCTTGAGGAAACGCTGAAAAGCTAAAAAAATTTATTTTGGCAGGAGGTGTAAATAAATAAATGTCTTATAGTGCAAAAAATATTATCGTAGGTGCTGGTGTCCTTTACATTGGTAAAGATGCTGGCGTAATCTATGACGAAACAGATATCGCAAAGTCACCAAACACATTAGCTTCAACAGGAAACGCTGATACTTTCACAGATCCTGCTAAGGTTGATGATACTAAGTGGAGACACGTTGGCTATACTTCAGAAGGTGCAGAAATGTCCTTTGAACCAGATTACGGTGAAGTACAGGTAGATCAGCTTCTTGACGTAGCAAAGATCTTCAAGCAAGGTCAGCGTGTTATGTTGAATACAACATTCACAGAAGCAACTCTAGAGAACTTTCTTGTTACCATTGGTGGCAAAGACGGTGACAAAACAGGTGGATCTAATGGAAACAACGGTGCTCAAGAAACAGTCTTCCTAAATGGTGGTGCTCTTGGATACTCTCCAGTAGAAAGATCAGTTCTTGTAGTTGGTCCTGGACCAGATTCAAAGACCGCAGTAGGTGGTGTTGCAGCTGGAAAGAAGGTAGAGCGTCTTTACGTTGGATACCGAGCCCTTTCTATGGAAACTGTTACAGTTGGTATTAGAAGAAATGAAGCTACAGTATTCCCTGTATCTTTCCGTCTTCTTCCTGCCTCTGAATCAGAGTACAACGCTCCAGATGGCAATCAGACTTATGGCAAGGTAATTGACCGTGTATACGGAACAGCCTAAGTTATAATTTAATAGGTTTAAGGTGGGTCTTAGGACCCACCTTATTCCATTTGTATGAGAAATACTATATAATTAAAAGGAATCACACAGGAGGAAATTGTGGCAACAAAAATCTATGAAAGTATCGACCTAGAACTACTAGACGGTACTGAAGTAACAATTAAACCATTAAATATTAAAAACTTAAGAGAAGTAATGAAGGTATGGGCAACTGCAACTTCAGCAGAAACAGAAGATGAGTTTCTTAGTGTTTTGCTAGAATGCACAAAAATTGCATTTAAGCAGTACCATCCAGTATTGGCAGATGATCCAGAAAAGCTAGAAGATGCTCTGGACCTTCAGACAATGTATAAAATTCTAGAGGTAGCAGCAGACATTAGGTTGAACGACCCAAACCTGCTAGCAGCAGCTCAGGAACTAGTTGGTCAGAACTAGACCTAGCTGCTCTAGAATCAGAAGTTTTCCTTTTAGGTCACTGGAAGGATTATGAAGAACTAGAAAGTTCTCTTTCTATGCCTGAACTTGTGGCAACACTTGAGGCTATTTACAAGAAAGACGAACGAAGTCAAAAGTTTTTTGCTGCATTGCAGGGAGTTAAACTTGACGAAGGTTCTTCTGGAAGACCTGGAAGTGATGCTCCAGCGTCTTACCAAGAAATTCAAGCGAGGGCAATGAAGAAATTGACAGGTAGTGATGAAGCAGCTAGAGCCATGGAATATGGCTTTACCTCAGACGTTGGAATGTCATACTCATTGATAGGTGAAGATTAGTGTCAGACGTTAGGTCTACTTTTAGTTATGATGCAAATTTTGGTCCTGCCCAAACACAAATTAGATCACTTGTAAAAGACATTACTGTACTTAATGCTGCTTTCAAGTCGCTTGATAATGAAGCCAATAAGGTAAGAAATGCTCGTGCAGGTTCTTTTATGTCCAGTCTTGGAAATGTTGGTGGGTTCAATGCTCAAATTGTTGACCTTACAAGTGACGTAGAAAGATTTGGAAAAGCCCTTCAAAAAAATCAGTTAACCCTTCGTCAATATTACAAAGAAGCAGCACAGGCTTATAAAAAGAATAGCATGGCTAGAAGGCTTGCTGAAGATGAAGTAAGAAGAGCACAGTCTCAACTTATTGGAATGGGACAAAATAAGGGTGGTCGTCAGCAAGGAATGCTGGTCACTCCTCTTACAATTGATACCAGCGATATTAATACAAAAATGGCTATTAGCCAAAAACAATTTTCCATCTTCAATAAACTTGTAAACGATGGTGCAACACAACTTATTAACTGGGGTAAAAATACTCAGTGGGCTGGTCGTCAGCTTACTGTTGGTCTTACAGTTCCATTAACAATTTTTGGTGCAGCAGTGTCTAAAACATTTAGAGAAGTAGACAAAGAGCTCACAAGATTTGCAAAGGTTTATGGATCAGACCTTGTTGGTGCAAATCAACAAGCAACAAATACAATGAGATCCCAAGTTGAGCAACTATCAAAAGACTTTGCTGGTAAATATGGTATTGCAGCAAAAGAAACAGCAGGTCTGGCAGCAGACTTAGCAGCAACTGGACTAGAAGGACAAAAACTTTTAGACTCAGTTGCACAGACAACACGCCTAGCCGTACTTGGTGAGGTTGATAGACAAGAAGCAATGAAGGCAACCCTCGCACTTCAAGGTGCTTTTAATATGAGTACAACTGAGTTAGCAGAATCAATTAACTTCCTTAACGCTGTTGAAAACCAAACATCCGCATCACTCCAAGACTTAACTGAAGCAATACCTCGTGTTGGTCCAGTTATTAATTCTCTTGGTGGAGACGTTAAAGACTTAGCGGTTCTACTCGTAGCAATGAAAGAGGGAGGCGTGAATGCAGCCGAAGGTGCAAATGCTATCAAGTCTGGTCTCGCCTCCCTTATCAACCCAACAAGACAGGCATCAGAGACAGCAAAGCAATACGGAATTGATCTTGACGGAATTGTAAAAGCAAATAAGGGAAAGCTTATGCCAACAATTATGGCTTTTCAAGAAGCATTGTCTGGACTGGATGAATTTGCAAAAGCACAAATTATTGAACAGCTTTTTGGTAAGTATCAGTTTGCAAGAATTTCTGCATTATTTGATAACTTAAATGCTTCAGGATCACAGACCGTAGAAGTACTAAAACTTATGGGAGCCTCTTCACAAGATCTTGCAAAGATTGCAAATGGTGAAATTAGAACTCTTACAGAGTCTTCTTCAATGCGTTTCCAAAGATCCATGGAGGCTATTAAGGCTTCTCTGATCCCAGTTGGTCAAGTTCTTACAGATTCCGTTATACCATTCCTTGAAAAAACAGCAAATCTTATTCAAATGCTTGTTGAGTATGCAAGTAATCTACCAGGACCAGTTAAAAGCTTTTTAAAGGTTGCAACAGGATTTACACTAGTTGCAGGTCCTTTGATTATGCTTGCTGGTGTATTTGGAAACTTTCTTGGATACATAACTAAGTCTGCAATGTCTATTACTAAGCTTGGTGCTGCACTTGCAGGACTAAGGACAGAAAAATTTGAAATGTTAGACGACACACAGCTTGCAGCATCCAAGGCTTCAGACGTACTTACAAGTGGATACAATAATCAAAGATCGTCCCTTGATAAGTTAAATATAGCTATGGAAGCATATCTTGCAAATTTAAGAGAAGAAGTTACATTAAGTGGTCAATTATTTGTACCTGGAACAAAAACTTCTGGAAGAGGACCAAAGGGTGGTAAGAAAGCAAAACTTGCAGAAGGTGGTCAACCTTATGTTCCTGGAAGTGGAGATGGAGATAAGGTACCAGCACTTCTTGAGCCTGGAGAGTTTGTAGTAAATAAAAAAGCTGCAGCAAAATATGGTCCACTTCTAGAAGACATTAATTTTAATAGATCACCAAGATTCCAAAAGGGTGGTCATTCTGGACCAGGATCAAACCTTACTGATTTTATTAGACTTCAAAAAGGTGGAAGTACAGAAAAGCTTGCAAATAAAACTATTTTAAGAATTAGAAAAAATTCAGTTAGTGATCAAAAAGCTCAAGCACTTGAATCATTTGTTTTAAGAGGAATGGATAAGTATAAAGATAGTCCTTCTGAATTTAAAAAATTTATTGCATCACTAACTGCAGAGTTAGAAGCTCTTGACAAGCAAGGTAAAAAATATAATACAAGAGCCGTTCTTGGTGAGCCAGCTAAACAATGGGTACTTGATTCTGGAGTTAGCAGAGCAAGACCATCAAGACAAAGACCTGATTCCTTGGGAGCTCCTTCAGAAATTCAAGCAGAAAGAAAAAAACAAAAAGTTTCAGAAAAAGAAGATGCTGCTTTTAAAGAATTAAAAAAGAATCAAAAATCTCTTGGTATAAGTGATAGACTTGTTGCACAAATGGCAAAAATAAACGCCACTCACTTAACTCCAGAAATTGATCCAATAACTGGACAGAAAATATACAGAATGACAAACACGGCTTGGATACCTGCTGCAGAAAATATAGGTCTTCAGTATTTAATGCGTGAAAGAAATAAAATTGAATTTGAAAAAGCTTTAACTCAGGCTGCTTCGGAACTAAAGGGTGTTCCAGTAGCTGAAAAAAGAAAATATATAGAAGAAATTTTAAATGGAAAACATCCAATATCTGGTAAGCAAAGAGAGATGTTTTTAAATGCTATGGGGATTGCCTCTAGAAATAATAAAGTTTCTACTGGTGCAAGGTCTTGGGCTGCAGCAGCTGCTTTGTTAAAATACACTCCAGAAGGAACAATTGCATCAAAGGCAGACAAAATACAAGATCCAATAACTGGAGAAATGAAAGAAAACGATACACCATATGCCAGAAAAACTGGAGTCCCTAAATCTCCAAGAAAAGTAACTGGTGGAAGCCCAACCAAGCAACAAAGAGAAAATCATCCTCCTACAAGAAGAGCAAAGACAAAGGGTGGAGTAGTTAATGTTGCAAGTAATGAAACCCTAGCGGTTACTGATTATGTAGATGCAAAAATGGCTGAAGATGGAATTAGAGATGGGCAAGATATTAAGGCTCAAAAGAAAGCCATTAGAGGACAAAAGGCAGGTGCTATTGGCGGTTTAGCTATGACTGCAGCATTTACACTTCCTGCAATTACTGGAACTAATGAGGCACTTAATGGTCTTACAAATAATCTTCTTATTGCATCATCTGCAATTTCTGCATTTGCTACAATTGCACAGGTTCGTGGAATTGGTGGCGGAGGCATGGGAATGGGTGCTAAAGCCAGAAACTTAAAAAATGCATCTATGGCATATCGTGGTGTTGCACCACAAAGAATTCCAGTAGGAATGGAAGGTGCTGGTCGTTCTTTAAGTAGGGAGGCTGGTATTGCACAGGCAAAACAACAGGTTGGTGCTGGAAGGGTTATGGGTGCAGTAGCAACTAAAGCTGGAGGAGCTGGCAAGGGTGCTGCTCTTGCTAGAGGTGCTCTATCAACAGTGGGTCTTTTGGGTGGTCCAGTTGGAATTGCTCTAGTTGCAGCAATTGCTCTTGGAACTGCTGCCTTCGTTGCATATCAAAAAGCAATTAATAATGCTCGTAAAGAAGGTGCATCTTTATTTGCAGAGCAAACAAAAGCTGCAGAGTATTATGGAATTGAACTTAAAACTATTAATTCAGCAATGTTGGAAAATGCAAAAATTGCAAAAGATATGGGATTTGCAGCTGCAGGAGCAGCAGTTACTGTAGATCCAGAATTAAAGAAAGCAATTTTAGAACAAGAAGAAAATAAAAAACTTGTTGAGCAACTTAAAGAATCTAGTGATCCAGCTTCAATATTCCTTGGACAATATGGAAAAATGTTGCAGCAAGGATTTAATCCAGAGCAAGCCAAAGAAGTTCTTTCTGTTTTAGCACAAGCTAGTGGTCAAATGGGAGGGCTTACTCGTGTTAGCAGTCAGATAAATGGAATTACAACACCAGAGCAAGCAACCGCAGCAATTGGAGAATCATTTACAAGTAATATTGGGTCTTTATTTGGAGATAACAGCACCATATGGGACACTGAGTTAGCAAATGCTGAAGGTAGATTTGGAGAATTAATAAAGGCTGGTCTTACATCATCAGATTTAAGTGAAGGATTTAAAATTATTGAAGATGGCATTGCTGCTGCATATAAAGAAGGTGCATCTAAGGGGCTATCAGATAAAGATATTTCAGACACCTTAAATAAATCTTTTTCAACACAGCTAGAAGGTATGGGCTTTAAAGAAGGTGATGAAGTCTATGACACAATTAATAATTTAGGAGATAGTCTAGAAGATACTAGATTAAAAGCAGCATTGGTGCAAGCAACAGCAGCACAAATTGATTTGTCAAAATTTATTGAAGACCTAGATGTATCAAAAGCTAAAGCAGAAGAGCTATATCTTGTTTTAGCATCTACAGATGCACTTGCTTCAACTAATACACGAGCAATTGCAGATGCTCAACGTGTAATAGATGAGATTGATAAAGAAATTCAAGTAAGAACCGCATACTTTGATCAACTTGCAGTAAACAATGAAAATGCCCAAGCATCAGAAGAAGAGCGTACAAAAAATTTCCAAAAAAATATAGAAAAACGAAATAAGGCTATTCAAAAAGAAATTAAGGGAATTCAAAAAGCTGCAGACGAACAGATTAAAACAAAAGAAAAAGAAATTGATGCAATTGAGGAAAGTTCTGATAAATACTTAAAGGCACTTCAGTCACAAAAAGACGAGTCTTCTTTCTTAGCTAGCCAGCAACAAACAGCTTTGGGTGGACTTGGTGCCCTTGCAAGTGGAGACGTTATTGGATTCTTGCAAGCAAGAGATGAAATGGCTTCAGCTGCTCAGTCAAATGCTCAAGAAGAAGAAATTAAAAAAATTGAAGATCTTACAGATGCAAGAGTTACAGACATTGAAAAAACAATAGATGCAATTAAAGAAAAAGCAGATGCAGAAGTTGGAACACTTCAAGACCAACTTGAAAAGAATCAAGAGCTTATGGATAAAGAAGGAGAGCGTCATGAAAACAGAATGGCTGCTCTTCAAAAAGAAGCAATACAAATTCAAACAAATAAGTCTGCAGAAATTAAAGCATTTGATGATTCTAAGGCTGCACTTCAAGAATTTATAAACACTCCAGTTGGAGACAAGCTTGGAAAAGATTTAACTAAGTATGCTGAAGCAATATCAAACGTTGCTGCAAATATGCCAGCACACTCAAAAAATATTATGAATGACCTTGCAACATCATTTGGAAATAACTTCCAATCCGTCTTTGATGCAGAAGTGCAAAAATCTGCAGAAGAGTTTGGTGTAGATCCAACAGACCTAAAAACTTTGGTTCAAAAATCTTTACCTAAAAATGGAGGAAGTGGAGTAAAGGCATCGGATAGATTTGCAAAGGGTGGATATGTTAGCGGTCCAGGTACTGGAACATCAGACTCAATTTCTGCTCAACTTTCAAATGGAGAATACGTTGTTAAGGCTGACTCAGTTAAAAGAATTGGAAAAGATACACTAGACAGAATTAATGCTGGAACTGGAGGCATGATTACAAGAACTAGCACTACTGAGGGATATCGTGTTGGTGGAGGAGAGGCAATTACAGCAGCAGCAGCTTTTGCAGGTGGAGTTAAAACTGCAGTTAGTGCAATTACTTCAGCAAATGCTTTAGTAAAAGCAGCAGCAAGTGCAATGAATGAAGAGCCAGAAAATTCAGATGGTGGAGGAACTGGAAAGACAACATCTATTCCAGAACAACTTGGAAAAGTTGCAAGAATTCTTCGTGGAACCTACAAAGTATCTGCAAGAGGAACTTACCCAAGTGGAAACCCTCACAGTGCAAGATACGGCACTGCAATTGACTACGCTACTCCAACTGGAACTGGTGTTTATGCAATGGCAGGAGGAACTGCATCAAATCTTAATAAAGGAAATAGTTCCTTCGGAAAGTATGTAACAATCAAACATGCTGACGGAACAGAATCCCTATATGCTCACTTAGATTCACATGGTCAAGGAGGAACTGTTAATGCTGGAGACTTCATTGGTGAGACTGGAAACACTGGAAATTCCACAGGTCCTCACCTACACTTTGAATGGTCAGCACTTAAGAATGGATTTAATCCTCCAGGAATGAGAATTGGTGGAGAAACAATGTCTGATGGTCTTGCTAATCTACATAAGGGAGAGCTTGTTTTAACTAAGCCACTTACACAACAATTAAAAGATGGAATTGGAGAATTAAAATTTGGAATGCCATCAGCATCTGGTGTTTCTCCAATAGATAGTGGTACAATGGTATCTAGCAGTAACACCTACAACATTAGCGTTGATGCGTCTGGTCCTTCAATGGATCCAAATAAGATTGCACAAAAAATTGTTACTGCTATTAGCAGAGAAGAAGATAGAAGAAGTTTTGGGAGGACTAGCTAGTGGCACAAGCATATTTAGATAAAACTTTTAGTAAGCCTTCTCTTATTATATTATCTACATCTAATCCAACAGCAGAGCTATCTAGTGGAACGCCAACAGGAAGATGGGACTTTGGTTCTGGACAAGTGCTTTACTTAACAGATGACAACAGGTCCGCTCTCTCTGTAACCCCACAAAGACTTGAGTCTAAAAGAAGAATGATTGATGGAACAATGCGTTCTGTTCACATTGCAGATAAAATGACTTTTAGCACTTCTTGGGAATCCCTTCCGTCTAGAAAAACTAGACCAACTCCAGCAAGTCCAGATGGTCTTTCAAATAAAATTACTTCAGATGGCTTTGGTGCAGGTCAAGATATTAAGGCTTGGTATGAAGCAAACTTTTCAGATTTTTGGATGCTATTAGTATATGATGCATCTGTATCAGGAAACTCAGTAAACAATGTTGAAAAGTATAATGTTTTCTTTGATGATTTTGATTTTTCTATTGTAAAAAGAGGACAACATAATGATTTGTGGGATGTGTCTATTAGCCTGGTGGAAGTGTAATGTTAACTACAGGATTAACAACAATAGATTCCATTTACAAAAAAGGATCCACTGTATCTTCTAAGCATAAAATTTTAGCAGAGTGGAACCACAACTCCTATTATAAAATTAACTATATTGGTTCTTATCCAATATACATTGATGCTAAATCAAGCGGTTCTAGCGACCCAACATATTCAAAAACATTTGTTACAACGGATTTAGGTGGATGGGATAATGGCAATCTTTACAATACAGTATCTGTAGATAGCACTCAAATTCCAAAAGAAAATAAGGAAAGAAAAGATCTTTGTAGCTTATACAATGTTATTGAAGTGGACAGACCAGATCCAGGAATTATTTATGGAATTGGGTCCCAGACCTCTACAACAATTATTGAAGATTCTAAAACAGTTAAGTCTTACAATATTTTGCAGTCCCCAGTTAGACTTTATCCTCTTTCAAACAATCAGGGATTTAAGTACTGGAATTCTTTTAGATATTGCAAACCAAATTCAAGTGTTTCCCCAGCAATCACTCATGAACTAATTGGAAGGTCTGGAAGTGATTTTACAATGAAGGGAAACAATGCCTTTGTTGTTTATGATGGAGTTTTAAAAACAAATAAAATTGTTGTTAAAACGCAGACTGTAAATGGTTACGCTAAAGACTTTACAATACAAGTTTTAAAATCTGGAAGCACAACTTGGTCAACTGTATATTTTGAAAATGATGACACAAGATTGGCTGCAGCAAAATTAAAAACCGTATCTGGAACTAGTGGATCTAAAAACATAACCCTAACGGATAGTTCAGGAATTTATGTTGGAATGAGAGTTGTTCAATCAGGATCAACCGCAAACATACCAACTGAAACATATGTAGAGTCTGTCGGAGTTGATGGATTAGTTACTCTTGACAAAAATTTAACAGGAAACCTTAGTGCCGTTGCAGGTATTAATTTTATAGACACACCATCATTATCTGATGGCATTGTTAGAATTACTGGTAAAAAGGTTAGTGGCACAGTTGCATGGTCTCTTGCTGGTGGAGCTGAAGAAGAAAACGCTTTGTCATCATTTAAGATTCCAACCGATGGAGTATCTGGACTAGATGTAGAACTAATAACTGGCATCAGATTTTCCGCACAAACAATGTCAAAGGAAAACGCAACACTAGACATTATTGAAATATCTCCAAGAATGGTTGTAGATTTTACTGGATATACAGAAGCATTTTCTGTTGACACTACTATTGGAGATGCTTCTCTTGGATTGCCAGTAGGATCTATTGTTTCATCTACAGGATCTATAGACTTATTTAATGAAGATAATTTAATTAGCAATAAAAATGTTGACTCAATTCTTGACGACCTATTAAAGCCAAATGTTAAGTTTACAATTCTAAATGTTATTACTTCTGGTCAAATTCAAAAGTTTGTTCCAGTAAAGGTTTTATATGCAGAAAGCTGGGATGAAGAATCTAACTGGAAAGTCTCTGTATCCCTAGAAGACTCCATGCGTTTCTTAAAAGATAAACCAGCACCTGACATGCTACTTGCTGCAAGAAATGGAATTAAAGTATCTGCAATTATTAAAATTCTTTTAGACAATGCTGGATATAATAGATTTAGCTTTGTTAAAAGTAAAGAGGAGCTGGCTTATGAATATGAAGATATTCCTTTGGACTTCTTTAGATGTAGAAAAGAAGAGTCTGTTGCAGAAGTTTTAAACGAAATAGCAAGGTCTGCCCAGCTATCCATATTCTTTGATAGTTTTAATAATCTTGTTGCAATGACTAAAGAGGCGGTTGCAAACAAGACAGACCTATATGACTACTGGCTTGTAGGAGATATTGGCGAATTAGATTCAGGAGATAGCGAGTATCTTTTCTTAAATGATAAATATACAAGCAATATCGAAAGCTTTGAGGATACAATTGTCCCTCCAATTACTGCAGGAGAAGTTGCGTATGATCATTTGGGCATGGAAAAGAAGCCTATAAATCTTGTCAAAGAGTCTCTTAAGAAAGATGGAAATATAGACATTCTTAATACTGTAAAAGAAAATGGATATAGTGAGGTTAACTTAAATAGAAACCTTTCATATGTGCCTCATATCGTCTGGCAGCCCTCTAACACAGACTTAGATGCTTGGCTTGCTGTTGGAGCACTACAGAAAAATTTAAATGCCTCAGATGGATTAAGTTATTTTAACACAAGTGGATATGACGCACAAACAGAGCAGGATGCCATCAGAGAGGCGTATGATAGCTTAACTGATACTCAAAAAAATGATTTAACAATTTTTATTCAAGAAGATCATTTAACGTCATCCTTCCAAAGAAAATATAACGGATATGTTTCTATTGATGATGAGTTAGTTAAATATAACGGTATTCTATATAAGGTTTCAAGAAGAGGGTTTTCTACTGACCTAGTTATTTACTTTTCCGAAGAAGAAAAATTAACAGCAATTTTAAAGGCTCCATCTGGAGCAAGCTTTATCCCAGTGGGTCTAATTGTTGATATTCAAATGTCAGTAATTTCTAGCCCAGATTTATCTAATAATTCTTATAAATATGTTGTTACTAAAACTGGCAGAGGCTTTGATGGAACAATAATAGCAAGCCATATAACATCAAATAGCCCAGAAGCAATTACTTGGTCTTCATTTTCTACAAAGCTATATTCTTCAACTCAACCAGGGGCAAATGTAAAAGCTACAATAAATCTTTTAACACAAACCAAGGTTTCAACTGGAGATGCTGCTGTCAATGAATATCTTTATGCAAATGCTGGATATGCAAAAATAATTGGACCACCTTCATATACAACTTCAGACTCTACTGCAAATTTGCCACCTAGCGACCAACTTATTATTAGAGATCAAGGTCAACAATTTTTATCTGGATTTAAAAAAGCTATAGGATTTAATCCAATAAGAATTGGAGCAAAATTAAGAATTTTAGAATCAGGATCAAATTCAACATTTGCTGGAATTGGAATGTACAATTCTTCAACCACTACAGGAACTAACGGATACTTCCTTGAAGTTTCTACTTCTGGAGATGCGTTTGAAGCAGACAAACCAGACAGCAACAACATTAGATTTTATAAAGTTACAGGAACAGATAGAACTCCGCAACTTCTTGGCGTTGGCTTTGCAAGAGTTAATGCTGCTAAGTTTGGAAATGAGTCTGCACAGCCAGCCTACGCAGCACTAGGAAATCCTGATGGGTGGAGAACTACTTTTAGTTTAGACATTGTTACATATGACTCAGCTTCCTATAGAGCATTTGATATTTACTTTGAAGACGTTTTAGTATTTACAGCAATTGATGATGCAAAGGTTGGAGAGTCTGGATATATTTCTCCAAGACAAGATGTGTCAATGTTTGTAAGAGATGACTCCGCTGCAATTTTTGAGTATTTTTATGCAACAGCAATTCCAAATGGAATAAATGTTTCTGTAACAGATCCAATTCTTTCTGCACCAGAACCGTATGGTTTTGATCAAGCAATTGACCGTGGAATCTTTAGCTCTTCAGCTAGACAAATTTTAGGAACCAACTATCAAATTTTTTACGAAGACTTTGGATGCCTTGTGAGAGAAGTTAGAAAAATTGAAGCTCGATTCCCATTCCCAACTTTTTCTGCTTCTTTGATTGAGTTAGGAAGAGTAGTGCCAGACTACATTGTTAAAAACTTTAAATATACTTCATTTGGAGGAGAATTTTGGATTTATTGCACAGCAGGTGCAACGGTAAGAATTGACTCTGAAAGCTCTATCCCTGTATACATTTCTGGAATTTTGTTGGATAAACTTGGTGGTGGAACCGTAGCCATTGACGATTATATTAATTCTTTAGATATAGAAGAAAGAAAGAATCAGGAGCTTGAAATTAACAAGCGTTTATACGGCGAGCAGTCTTATAATATTTCTGGAAGCTATATTTCAGGAGTAGAAATGGCAAGAAAACTAGCAAACTGGGTTGCTAAAAAAGCATCTAAAGAAAAGACTATTATTTCTGCAGAAATTTTTCCAAACCCACTTCTTCAACTTGGAGATAAGATAAAGGTATTCTATAAGGCTAGAGGATACTGTGTTGATGAGGATGGAGATAAGACATATGTACTATCTAGAATTTCTTATTCCGCCACACCAGATGATATTTCTATGAACGTTGAATTAAGGGAGATGTTATAAAATGGGTGAGTATGCAGATTCATTAAAAAAGAAAAAAACAATTGATGCTGAAACAGCAAGAGAAAATAAAAGACTTGGAAAGAGACCTGACCCAAATAGAGCAAATGCAAGAGAGGATAGAAAGCCAGCATACGTCTATCCTGGATTTGACCCAAGTTCTACTTTAAAAGTTAAGCCTGGCAAAGGTGGAACTGGCAATGATAAAAATAAAGATAAAAAAGATAAGCCAGATCCAAGAGAAATTTATCCAGTTTCTCAAGTCCAGATACCATTAGGTTCTGGTCAGGTAATAACTCCAAATCTTCAAGAAGCATACATTAGAGAAGTTACAAGACTTACTTTAAACCTTATTTCTAGTGCAGAAAACTTATTGTTTGCTTATAACTTTACTGGAATTAATAAAATTGCATCATACATGCTTGAATCAGATGATGCTAGCCAAAGGTCAACTGCGGTAGTTTCTAATATTATTAGACCTAGATCAGGAGTTGAGCTATCAGAATTAGAAGTTAGAGATAAGCTTAATAATGTAATTAATCTTATTGCAAATACAATTGGAGACCTAGTTACATCTTCTACCAAATTAAATAGTTTTGGACAAAAAAAGGATAACTTAGATTTTATAGGAGGTACGCCAAGAATAGATAATAGAACATCATTTTATGATTTAAAGCTAGAACTTCCAGACATACAAGGGTTTGGATATGACGTTGCTTATACAATAAAATGCTATGATATTAGTTAAAATGGTATAATTTGTTTATGATGCAGGGAATTTACAGAATTTATAAAGATGGAAAATTAGTAGCAGAAAAAGAAAATCAAATGACAGTTGCAGGACGTGCAATTGTTTTAAAGGCTTTGATGGGCTTGATTCCAAGTATTGGTGGTAATATTCAAGTTGGAATATCTTCAGTTGCAAATCAAGCAGCAAATTCTGACGGACTAATACCCGATACTAGACTTGGGTTTTCCGTAAGCAGTATTCCAGTTCGTTTAGCATTCTTAGATAATAGTGGAAACTATGACGCAATGGTTTTTAGAGGAACCCTCCCATCCTCCGCTGACTCTTTTACAATTCATGAACTTGGAATATTTCCAAGCAACCCAGATGAAAGCAAGCCTCTTTCAGAACAGCTTTTAGTTTCTGGAGAATCTGCAGACGGATGGCTTAGGTCTGGAACTGGAATTAGCTCTGTTTCTGGAAATCCTCCATCAGCATCTGGATATATTTCTACAGCACCCACAGATTTTTCTGGAGGATTTAGAGTTGGTTCTACAGCCCTATTTTTAAAAAAAGATGAAGTCTTAAGAATCAATAAGACTTTTAGTCAATTCTCATCTTCAGGACAAAATGCATTTAACATTGAAGATAACATTTCAATAGCGTACTCTAAAAAAACTGGAGACACTCCAAAAATTATTATTAAGTTTTTAACTAATGACGCTAACTATTTTCAAACAGATTTTACAGCAACTACTGGAACAACCTATGTTATTAAAGACATTTTAAGAAGTTCTTTTACAAGCACTTTAACTCCAAGCTGGGGAAATATTAATGCAATAGAAATTAAATCAGAAAACTCAGATGTAATTATTGATGCAATTAGAATTAATGACAACAATAATCTAGATACAACCTATGGAATGGTTTCAAGAACTGTTCTTGGTTCTGGAAACTTAATTACTAAAGGTGCCTCAGAAGCAGTAGATATTGAATACTATTTGAGCTTTGGCTTTAATAAGGCGGTTTAACTATGCCTGTAACTGGATATGTAAGAGGTTTAGTTCCTGGAAAAAGATATAGGATGGTTGTCAGTGCTGAGGCTGGAGCACAACAAAATATTGTCCTTCCTTCGATTGAGTTTGTAGTACCTTCTGCACCAGACTTAATATCTTCCTACACTCCAGTTGGAATATTAGACATAAAAGACGAAAAATACGAAGACGACAGAGTAACTCCTGGAACTGGAGCAACAACAGCAACATTTAATGTTACACACTGGTCAGCAGCTGATAGGTCTAGAACCTATACTTTTTGGGTAAACGGTAGTGGATACAGCAAAGTAAGAGTAGGAAGTATTATTAGGTTTGGTGCAAATGGAAATACGGCAACTGGTCTTTCAAACTATGAAGATGCTGACTCCTATTACGATACATATGACTATCAGGTTGTTGACAAAAAATCAACTTACATGGTTTGCAATGTTAGGCAGTCAATAACAAGCATTGTTGGATCTGGAACATCTGCAGAAATTCAAACTACAAATATGTCAGATGGTGCAATTGCTGCTGCTTGGTGTAGGGGTCAAGCTGGTCACTATAAGCATCAATATACAAAAACTGGAAGCAAGTCAAATCAAAGACCGTCTAGCTGGACTAAGTTTGAGTTTGATGGAAGGGCATTGGGTGCCAAAAACAAAAATCCAAATACGGCAGTTGGAACAGTATATATTCCAAGAGTGCCGTCAAGCTCTAGTAAGTTAATCATTACAAAAGCACATCATAACGTTAACATTCAAATTCCAGATAATTTTCCATTATTTAGAGATCAAAACGTTATAGACATTCCAGTATTTGCATATAAAAATAGAACATTAGGAACATGGCACAACATGGACCATACACCATTTGTTGCAATTGATAATCCAATTCAATACTCTACTAGTGCCATGAATACTTTATTGAGAGGAACTTCAAACGATGCAGATACAAGAGATGGTATTCCAATAAATATGGACTCGTTAAATGTAAACAACGTTGCATTCCTAGATGATGGTGGAAATCCTGGCGTGTTTACTGAAACAAACTACAACAAAGAATATTATTTTACTATTGCAAGATACAAAAAAGTTGGATCAACTTGGGAAGGATCCTGGCTTCAAAGTGAAGATTCAGAGCCAAGAGTGTCGGACCCTGAAGCAATTATTTGGTCACAAAAGGCAAGTGGTGTCTAATGCCTAGAAATTCTACTGGAAGTAGGTCAACTCTTACTGGACCAACAACTACACTATTTGGCTTTTATGACGTAGATTCTGATACCACCAAGATGATAACAGATAATCTGTCTTCAAAAAACTTTGACGGTTTCATTCCAAAAGTAGCAATTGAAATTGATCTTTATGATTCTCAAAATGGATATTTCAATTTAGAAGTTGGTCAATATTTACAAGTCACAGACGAATATGGTCAAAATTCTTTAAGAGAAGTTGTGACTATTAATTCAGACCCTGAAGGCTCTTATTACGGAGCAAAACTAGGAACACCAGATGCAGAAAGAAGAAACAATGTTCTTGACATGTCTTATTCTTTTGTGTATCCAACTGGACATTCTTTGGCTGGTCAGCCCACAAAAGTATTTATTACCTATCGACTTGAAACTGGAGAAGTAAGAACTTTAACTATAGAGACAACATTGGGTGGAGATGGCTTTCCAACAAACAAAATTTTTGCTTCTAGAGAAATTTGGTCTCAAAGAGTAGCAGGTTCAAAAGGGTGGCTTTTAAGTTCTCAGGGAAATGCAATACTTAATAATCTCCATGTAAGAGGAGAAATTGAAGCAACATCTGGAAACTTTGAAGGATACTTAACTGTTAACGGCGGAGCAATGAGGCTCGGAGCCAACGTATCTGTTGACGGCGATGACGGAATTAGAATTGACGCAAACAACTACTGGTATTCAGATGGTACTTTTAGAGCTGGTGGAATATTAGAAGGAACTACTACATTCAGAGGAATATCCTGGGACGGTGATGAGTTTTCTGTAACTGGAGACATAAGAGCAGAAACTGGATACCTTGGTGGAGAAGATGGTTGGATAATTGCCGAAGGTGTTATAAAGGCTGGAGGAACTGATAGTAGTAGCAATCCATGGGGAAATAAATACTTCTTAAAGAACCCAGACTATGTTGTAAATCCAGAAGATGCTGTTGTTCAATTTGGAGACGTATTCAAAGTATTTAAAAACGGAGACGTAAGCATTAGTGGATCCCTAGAAGCAGAATCTATAATTGTTGATGAGTTTCAATACTGGAATAAAAACGATGAAGGAAAGTTTAGAGTTGGATCTGCAGATAAATATATTTACTGGGACGGAACTGATTTAAATGTAAATGCAATTATTAATGCTACTGGTGGAACATTTACAAATACAGTAAATATTGGTACTGGAACAAATAAGATTAAGCTAACTGGTGGAACTACAGATGCACTAACAAACATTCAAATTGGAACTGGTGGGTTTGAGTCTGCTCCATTTTATGCAGAAGGAACTGGAAAGTTTTCTCTTGGTTCTGGTCTTAGCTGGAACCCTACAGGTTCAGTTCTTAAAATTAACGGTATACTAAGAGGATACATTGAGTCTAGTGCACTTACTCCAGTTCCTCTAGTTACAAATGCAATGGGTGTCGGATACCATGACCCGTTATCTTCTCCTAGCACAGCAAACGGATATGGTCTTGGTGGTGTTGGTATAAGACTAGATGCAAATAATTATTGGTACTCCACAACAAATGGATTTAAAATTGGAGACGCAACACACTATCTAAGATGGTATGACAATAAGCTAACTCTTACAGCACCTTTAATGTCTAATGCAACAATATCTTCTACAGAAATTATCGGATCTAGAATCCGTGGTTCTGATGTATTTGCAAACTCTGCACAAATTGGTGGAAATGATTTTGGTTGGGTTGCTGGCTCTGGAGGTCTTTTTTCTGGAACATCAAATGCTACGGCTTATCTGCAATCTGGATTTCATTCAAACCCAATTGAAAATATTACTCAAAGTGCACCAATTAGAGTTGGAAAACTAGTAAGTAGTCTTCCAACAGTAACTGGTAAAATTACAGCAAATCAAAGAACTAAAATTGTAACTGGTAGTGAAACAAAGTTTACCCAAGAACTTAGACGAGGATATTCAATATATGTTATTGAAGGCACAAGAAGATATTTTGTTGGAAACGTTGATAGTGTTATAAGTGATACAGAATTATCCTTATATGAAAATCCAAATATTACTATTTTTATTAAAGATCAAAACTTTTATGCTTATAAATTTGAAACAATAATTAGGACTCAGTTCTACACAGACATTGAAAATCCAGAAAAAATTAGTTTAGCTGGAACAGATCTTACAGCAATTCCAATAGATTTGGCAAATACAAAATATCAAGTTGGAGACGAAATTAGATTTGACGAAATATTCCTTGCAGACTCTGGATCCTTTTTGACTGGAATATTGTCAAATACAACCTACTATGTTAAAACAGTAACAACTACAAGCGTAACTATTACTGCACAAAAACAAAATGTTTTAACAGATTATTCAAATAACACTTTTGCTCCAGCAGTCACATACTCTGCTTCAGGTGCCTCTCTTGTATTAAGTCTGCCAATATTTTCTATTGAAGATTCAGAAACTTCTGGCTTTGCTACATTTGGGGCTAGAGTTTTACCAAGAACAACAGAAAATACTTATGAGTTACTTACGGACTCTGTTCCAGGTCCAATACTTGGAGAAAACTCAGACTCCAATGGTGACGGAACCGTTGATGAAATTGGTGGATTTGTTAATGGTGGGTCTGTTACATATGTTACTCCAACCTACTTACCAAAAACATATGTTAAAAATTCTTCATATCTTACAACTTTTGTTGGAGAAGAAAATAGTACGGCTATTGAAATATCTAAGATTGAAACAACTTATTCTGAAGATGCAGCAAATCCTGGAGAATATTTTTACAATGTTTATATTTATCCTACAAACTCAACCAAACTTTCTTTGCTAAACATGGTAACTGGAGAAAACCTCTACCTATCAAATATTCCAGTAGATTCAACAAGCACAGAATACAACAAACTTTTTGAACCATTAAACGATGGGTACTTTCCAATTATTGGATTTGTTGATAATGATAGAAATATTGTAGAAGATAAAGAAGATGCAACAGGAATTGTGTTGTATGGAGATGGATATTTAAACTATGCTCCTAAGACTCCAGAACCAAGTCCAACAGCAGCAGCTTTTTCTAGAACCTACACCTCTTACGTTGTATCAAGTTTGTCTGCAACAGATAATAAAGTAACAATTACTACCAGTACAAATCATAACTTTGTTGTTGGAAAAACAGTAACTGTTACAGGGTTCAGAGAAACCTCCTACCTATCAGACGATTTTGTTGGAGAGTTTGAAATTATAGATGTTCCAGCATCTAATCAATTTACTTATCAAGCAGTGTTCCCAGACAAGCTACCAACATCTATAGATCCTGGAGTAGTTGCATATTCTTTCCCTAGTGGAAAAATTATAAGCTTTGACAAAAACTATTCCCTTTGGATTGGAGCCTCAAAGCCAGACGTAGCTCCAATTACTATTGATCCATACGGAAATAAGCTAAAAGTTAAAGATTTAGAAGTTACAGGAGAGGTAATTGGATTTTATTCTGATATAATTGAGCTAGATGATTTTTCTAGTTCTTTTAATGGTAGAAGAAACACATTTACGCCCAAGTATAACTACAAAGA
>Ga0164293_10000243_pt1 | contig 40699 bp, 34 predicted proteins | sample GEODES118metaG_FD_111487 | JGI IMG/M metagenome (GOLD analysis project Ga0164293, IMG submission 111487) | Eutrophic lake water microbial communities from Lake Mendota, Wisconsin, USA - GEODES118 metaG | ecosystem: Environmental > Aquatic > Freshwater > Lake | place: USA: Lake Mendota...
ATTTCAAGCATCCAAAGTTAGTAGAATTGATGGAATTTCCAGTCTTGTTTTTAGGTGCATTACCAGAAGACACACCTGCTTTATACAGCTTAATGAATTATGCCGATGTAAAAGGCGGCACATGGTATCCGGAAAAAGGAATGTATCAAATCGTACATGGCATGTATGAATTGGCCGTTTCATTGGGAGTGAAATTTTATTTTAATCAAGATGTGCAACAGATTAATGTAACAGATGGCATTGCAAAATCGGTAACTAGTTTACATAGAAACGATAAAGGATTTGATGAGACTATTTTTGATGCCGATGTAGTAATTGGCGGAGCTGATTATCATCATGTAGAAACCAAATTACTGCAGCCCAAATACCAAAGCTATTCTACTGCATATTGGAACAAAAGGGTAATGGCCCCTAGTTGTATTTTATATTATGTTGGTTTGAATAAACGGCTAGAAGGTATTCAACACCATTCTTTATTTTTTGATACCGATTTTGGGGTTCATGGGAAAGAAATTTATACTTCTAAAGAATGGCCAAGTGATCCATTGTTCTATGTAAGCGCCACTTCTGTAACCGACGATTCTGTAGCTCCGGCAGGATGCGAGAATTTATTTTTACTCATTCCTGTAGCCACTGGTTTAGAAAATGATACCGAAGAATTGAGAGACCATTATTTTAAGCTAATCATTGCCAGAATGGAAAAACAGTTGGGTCAGACCATTATGGATGCAGTGATTTATAAAAAATCCTTTGCTCATAGCGATTTTATCAGCCAATACAATGCTTTTAAAGGAAATGCCTACGGATTAGCGAACACTTTGCTGCAAACTGCTGTTTTAAAACCTTCTTGTAGGAGTAAAAAAGTGAAAAACCTGTTTTATACAGGACAATTAACGGTTCCAGGGCCTGGGGTGCCACCTAGTTTGATTAGCGGAGAAGTTGTAGCAGGTGAAGTATTGAAACTGTATAAATAGTAAATTGCATTATGTTGAATATATTTCATGAAGTAAGTCAGGAATGTAGCAGGATTACAACGGAGAAATACAGTACCAGTTTTTCTTCCTCTATCCGTTTGCTGCACAAAGACCTTCGTGTGCCCATCTTTAATATATACGGATTTGTACGTTTTGCAGATGAAATAGTAGATACGTTTCATGGCTTTGATAAAGCAACATTATTCAATGAATTTAAAGTTGCTACCTATCAGGCAATTGAAAGAAAAATTAGCCTTAATCCAATCTTGCATAGTTTTCAGCTCACAGTAAATCAGTACCATATCGACTTAAAATTGATAGATGCTTTCTTATATAGCATGGAGCTCGATTTAAATAATAGAGCCTACGATCGTTCTGGTTACGAAGAATACATTTATGGAAGTGCCGAAGTAGTGGGCTTGATGTGCTTGTCTGTTTTTTGTGAAGGCAATAAAGCGGAGTATGAAAAACTAAGACCTTCAGCAAAAAGTTTGGGGGCTGCTTTTCAAAAAGTAAATTTTTTGAGAGACTTGAAAGCCGATTTTGAAGGGCTTGATAGGGTCTATTTTCCTGATTGCGATTTCAGCAATTTCACTGCAAAAGATAAATTGATGATTGAGGCAGACATACAAAAGGATTTTGATGATGCTTATGCAGGAATTATTCAATTGCCATTAAAAGCAAGATTTGGTGTATATGTTGCTTACAAATATTATTTGTCTTTATTTAAGAAAATCAAAAAAATTGCACCTCAGCAAATTTTAGAAGAACGCATCAGGATTCCAGATTATGGCAAAGCCTATATTTTAGCCAAAGCGGGTATAAGAAGCCAGTTGAATATATTGTAAGTGAATGCTATTGCCTATGGAACAAGTTATACTTGTAAATGAACAAGATCATCCAATTGGTTTGATGGAGAAAATGGAAGTGCATGAAAAAGCCCTCTTACATAGGGCTTTCAGCGTTTTTGTTTTTAATCAACAAGGAGAACTCTTATTGCAGCAAAGGGCTTTTTCAAAATACCATAGCGCAGGTTTATGGACCAATACTTGTTGTAGCCATCCTCGCCCAGATGAAAAAACAGCAGATGCAGCAAGCAGACGATTATTGGAAGAAATGGGATTTACTACGCCATTAGAAAAAATATTTGATTTTATTTATACTGCTAATTTTGATAATGGATTAACGGAACATGAATTTGATCATGTGTTCATTGGTTTTTACGAGGGAGCTATACAGCCTAATCCAACAGAAGTAAGTAGTTTTATCTACAGCTCATTAGCGTTAATTGATACGCAATTAATGGCTACTCCGCATATTTATACAGAATGGTTTAAAATTGCTTACCCCAAAGTGAAAGCATGGTGGGAATTGCAAAAAACCGCTTGCTAATGCATCAACAAACAACTGCACATAAAGCCATCATTGTTGGCGCAGGTATTGCCGGAATTGCTTCCGCTATCAGATTGCGTATGCAAGGATTTGATGTAGAAGTGTTTGAACAAAACAGTTATCCTGGAGGAAAGTTATCGCATTTTAAATTGGGTGAATTTCAGTTTGATGCAGGCCCTAGTTTATTTACACAACCCCAATTAATTGAGGAACTGTTTGATTTAGCGGGAGAGCGTATAGATGATTATTTTCAATACCATCGGATGCCTATTTCTTGTAATTATTTTTATGAAGATGGAACAGTTGTAAATGCTTTTGCTGATCAAAAAGCATTTGCGCAGGAATTGTATGAAAAACTGCAAGAGCCTATTGAAAACACCAATCGATTTTTAGCTCAGTCTGCCAATATTTACAATCATATAGGCCGTTTTTTCTTAAATAATTCTTTGCATAAAAAAGCCACGCTGTTTAAAAAAGGTGTTTGGGCTGCTATTAAACAAACAAGTTTTAAGTATTTATTTAAATCGATGCATCAATTGCATGAGCAAGCATTTGCTTCTGCGAAAACAGTGCAATTGTTTAATCGTTATGCCACTTATAATGGAAGCAATCCATATAAAGCTCCTTCTATGCTTACAATGATTCCTCATTTAGAACACAATGAAGGAAGTTTTTATCCAAAAGGTGGAATGATCAGTATTACCAATGCTTTGTATCAATTGGCTTTGCGAAAGGGAGTGGTATTTCAATTTGATGCTAAAGTTGATCGCATTATAACCAATGAAAATAAAGCGCAAGGCATTGTAGTAAAAGGAAATACCATATTTGCCAATTGTATCGTAAGCAATATGGATGTTTATTTTACCTATAAGCATTTATTAAAAAATGAAACCCTTTCTGCAAAAGTGTTGAAGCAAGAGCGAAGCAGCAGTGCTTATATTTTTTATTGGGGCGTAAACGGAGTGCATCCGCAATTGTCTTTGCACAATATTTTATTTACAAAAGATTATCGCGCCGAGTTCGATCATTTATTCAATAAAGAAAACGTTTATACAGATCCAACTGTTTATATCAATATCACTGCTAAATGCGAACCGGGGTTACAAGCCCCCAATGCTAAAGAAAATTGGTTTGTAATGGTAAATGCACCTGCTAATAAAGGGCAAAATTGGGAGGAAGAAGGCATGCGAATTAGAAAAGCGGTAATTGCTAAATTAAACAGAATCTTAGAAATAGATCTTGAACCTTTGATAGAAGAAGAGCAGGTGCTTAGCCCTGAAACCATCGAATCTAAAACAGCTTCTTATATGGGATCATTGTATGGCACAAGTTCGAATAGTAAAATGGCTGCTTTTATGCGTCATCCTAATTTTAGCAATCAAATAAAAGGTTTGTATTTTGTAGGCGGATCTGTTCATCCAGGAGGTGGAATTCCACTTTGTTTGAATAGTGCAAAAATTATGGCGGATATTGTGCAAACCGATTACTAGCAATCATGTATCAAATTAATAAAATTCATACCAGTACTTTTTTGGCACTGCTTTTTCATGTAAGTGGATTGATTGGAATATTGTTTTCTCCATATAAAGATTGGTTTATCAATAATACCCCACTGAATTTACTGGTGATGTTTGCGCTTTTAATTTGGAATCAGCCAAAAATCAATCGCAGCCTTATTGGGTTTTCTGTAATCGCCTTTTCTACTGGAATGATTACCGAAATAATTGGCGTGAATACTGGCTTGCTATTTGGTAATTATACTTATGGGTCGGTAATGGGCATTAAAGTTGGAGGCGTTCCATTATTGATTGGATTAAATTGGTTCATCGTTGTTTTTTGTTGTGTGGTTATTATGGAGCAAATGCATCAATGGGTAAAAGATAAATATGAAACAATGGGGCAGCCTGCAATGTCTGTAAAATTGGAACATATGTCTATTATTATAGATGGAGCCATGATGGCTACTTTTTTTGATTGGATCATGGAGCCTGTAGCTATTAAACTTGGTTTTTGGCAATGGCATTCCGGAGCCATCCCTTTTTATAATTATTGCTGTTGGTTTTTTATAAGTGCTGCCCTGATTGCCCTATCCAGAAAGATAGCTTTCCCCAAACGCAACGATTTCGCCGTACATTTGTTAATCATACAAGCATTGTTTTTTTTAACTCTACGTATATTTTTATAACATGATTTATGTATTATTTACCGTATTGGTTTTTTGTTTGATGGAAGGTATTACTTGGTTAACCCATCGATATGTAATGCATGGATTTTTATGGTACCTGCATAAAGACCATCATCAGAAAGGGGAAGGCTTTTTTGAAAAAAACGATGCCTTCTTTGTAATTTTTGCAGTACCTAGTTGGCTTTGCATCATGTTGGGAAGCATGAACCAAAATTATTGGGTGGTGAGTATAGGTGCAGGAATTGCCATGTATGGTTTCGCTTATTTTGTAGTACATGAAATAATTATCCATCAGCGATTTAAATTATTTAGTCGCTCCAACAATCGATATATCCGTGCTATACGTTGGGCTCATAAAATGCATCACAAGCATATTGGTAAAGAACATGGTGAAAGTTTTGGCATGTTGATCGTTGCCAAACAATACTGGGATAAAATTAAGCGCGACGAAAAATTAAAAGCAGTTTAAATCATTGGAAAAAAAATATGATTATATTATTGCAGGAGCAGGTTGTGCAGGTTTAAGCTTACTCATGCGAATGATCAATGATCCGTTTTTTATAGAAAAAAAAATATTGGTAATTGAATCTGCTGTAAAAAATACCAACGACAGAACTTGGTGTTTTTGGGAAACAGAGCCGGGTATTTTCGAACCAATAGTACACCATCAATGGAAGCAGCTCGATTTTTTTTCCAACTATTTTTCTGGCTCACTTGACATTCATCCCTATGCATACAAAATGATTCAGGGAATTGATTTTTATCAATTCGTGATGAATGCGGCCGCTGCTTATAAAAATGTGAGCTGGCTACATGCTCAAATTAAATCAATCAACAATAGTTCAGATTTAGCAAATGCACAGGTAGCGTTGGAAGATGGAACTGTTATTGTTGCTGATAAAGTCTTTAACAGCATTCTATTTGCTCCAATTAAAGTTGCCCAACATCAATTTTATTTTCAACAACATTTTAAAGGCTGGCTAATTGAAACAACTAAACCTTGTTTTGATGCTTCGAAAGCAACATTTATGGATTTCAGGGTTGGTCAGGAGCATGGCACAACATTTATGTATGTACTTCCTGTATCAGCAAATAAAGCTTTGATTGAGTACACGTTGTTTACAGAGCAGTTATTGGAAAAATCGGCCTATGATCTTGCTTTAAAAAACTACATCAATGATTTTTTAAAAATTCGTGATTATAGAATTGTTCACGAAGAATTTGGCATTATACCTATGACGAATGCTCCATTGCCTAGGCAAGAAGGGAATATTATTTATATTGGAATTGCAGGAGGACAAGCTAAAGCAAGTAGTGGTTATGCTTTTAAGTTCATTCAAAAAAGAACAGCAGGTATTATTGATGCACTTAAAAATGGCGCTTCATTATCTGCTTCATCTTTTAATGCAAGAAAGGGTTATTTATACGATAGTGTTTTGTTGCGTGTGTTGCATGAGCGAAAATTAAATGGAGATCTTATTTTCGCAAGTATTTTTAAAAATGTTAACGCAGCTGATGTGTTAACATTTTTGGACAATGAAAGCAGTTTATTTACAGATCTACGAATTATGAACAGTGTTCCTACTGGTGTATTTTTACCAGCTGCTATAAAAGAGCTGATCCCTATTAAGTAGAATTCTTATTTTTGTTTGAATGGTCTCGTAGTACAATGGATAGTATAAGAGTTTCCGAAGCTCCAGATCCAGGTTCGATTCTTGGCGAGACCACAAACCCTCGCAGCGAAAGCTGCGAGGGTTCTTTTTGTTCGAGCGTTACGAGTTTACTCGTAGTAGCGAGAAAAAAAAGAACCCGCAGGGCAACCGCAGGTTGACATGCGAAGGGTTTGAGTAAGTTCAATACGGTTGAAGACAGCCGAGCGGAGCGAAGGCTGTCAGTCTTGGCGAGCGTTACGAGTTTACTCGTAGTAGCGAGAAAAAAAAGAACCCGCAGGGCAACCGCAGGTTGACATGCGAAGGGTTTGAGTAAGTTCAATACGGTTGAAGACAGCCGAGCGAAGCGAAGGCTGTCAGTCTTGGCGAGCGTTACGAGTTTACTCGTAGTAGCGAGAAAAAAAAGAACCCGCAGGGCAACCGCAGGTTGACATGCGAAGGCTGGTTAAAAATTTACTTTTAATTTATTTAAAAGAATGTACCATTGCCATTGATTCTCTGGCCATTTGTTGATTGTATTCAAAAGTCAATTTTTTATGATTGATGGTATCAATAATGGTTCCTATCAAACATAAACCACCAGTAAATAGGTATAAAATACCCATACCTGTTTGACCTACCATAAATCTTTGTACACCTCCAACAGCAACAAAACCCACCAAACAGCCCAATAAAATATGATCGGTTTTTCTTCTTTTGCCGTTGTATACCATTACAAAATTTTGAAGTTGCTCATGGCTTAAATCTTGTGTAAAATTTTGAAGGAATACCAGTTCTTCTCCTTCCATGGCTTCAATAAGATTGATTAAATTAGGTTGCATGTTTATTTTTTTTGATTGGTAGCAATTGATTTATTCTCATAAATATAATTAAAACTGCCATTATACCCATTGGATGATGGTTCCAGGAAGCAGTAAATTGAAAATGAAGGGCATCATGAATAGAATGGCCTATTCCACAACCTGGGCAACTATTTAATCCAACCGCTTTAAACAGACAAAGTGATGGACCTTTGGTTTCGGGTAGAAAATACAAAACAATGATGGCAATAATCCAAACAATCAATTCAAAATGAGTGTATACAAGCCCTTGATATTTGCGAATAGTTGATAGCACGTTGTTATTTTCCGAATGCTGAAATATTGGTACTGAATATTTTTACTGCAATTGCTAAAAGAATAACCCCGAAAAATTTACGAACAGCTAAAAGACCAGCATCACCCAATCCGCGTTTAATGATGGATAATGATTTGAGTGCAATATATACAATGATTAAATTGATGATGATGCCTGCTAAGATATACCACTGGTCGAAGTTGGCTTTTAAAGACATGATGGTTGTTAATGTACCACTGCCAGCAATGATAGGGAAAGCAATAGGAACAACTGTTCCAGATTTCGCATTGGCATCTCCTTTAAATATCTCATGGCCTAAAACCATTTCTAAGCCCAATAAAAAAATCACTACAGATCCTCCTACAGCAAATGAACGTACATCCAAACCCAAAATGCTTAAGAATGGTTTGCCAGCTAATAAAAATAAAATCATAAGACCGCCTGAAACCAATGTAGCTTGGGTAGATCGAATACCACCCATTTTCTCTTTTAATGAAATCAATAGCGGAATAGATCCAACAACATCTATTACTGCAAAAAGGGTAAATGTAACTGTTAGTAATTGATCTAATTGAATATTCATTGTTTAGCTTTAATTAAAGATACAATCTTCTTCGAAATCATGATTTACTGGGTCTATGCCATTCTTTTCCTTGTCTAGAATAGTTGTATAATAAAGAATGTGTTGTACTGTCTTCTTGCACGTCAATTTTTACTACACAGCCGTAGTGAAGCGTAAATGCATCAAAGGATTCTTTCAAAGGAGTATTGGTAATATGCGATAAGATACTTCTTAGTACACCTCCATGGGCTACTATCACTGCATTTTCTCCTTTGCGTTTAATGGATTCAAAAGTATCTACTACTCTTTGATGAAGCAATACATAACTCTCTCCATTAGGAACCACTACATTTACAAAATCATCCATCCACGGTTGAATTTCATCTTTGGGTATTTCATCCCATTTTTGCATTTCCCAATCTCCACAATTCAATTCCATCAAAGTATCATGGCATTCAACAATCGAAGATTCGAATAACGCATCTGCTAATTTTTTACAGCGTTGTAATGGACTGCTGTATATTTTAAGATCAGTTGCAGGCAAGTGAGGTTGAATCATGCTTACTTCTTCTAAAAAAGTATCAGTGATATCCAAATCGGTTTGACCGTAACAAATACCTTTTTCAATTAAAGGGGTGGTGTGTCTGATTAAATAAATCTCCATATTAATAAGCATCCTATATAGAAGGCAATTTCTGTGAGTTGTTGAGTTGCACCTAAACAATCCCCAGTATAACCGCCAATCCATTTGTTAAAAAATCGTCCTGCAAAATAACGGATAATACTTGCAGGCAATATGATTATTACAATAAATAAAGGAAACAAGTATAATGTATGATAAGTAAAATTCAGTGAATAACCAGAAGGGTTCAGTTTATTGGGTGCTATGCCAATATACAATAATAGCAACGGAATGATTGTTCCTATAAGCAGTACGGTCATTTCTTTAAAATTCAATTTGCGATCTGCCAAGGGCTTTGATTTACTTATATCTATATCTTGAACATAGGAGTGTGTTTGCATGATACTCACTGCAAAAAAACGACTAACACTATGAGCAGCAATTAAAATTAATCCAACAAAAGGAAAATGGAATGCAGCGCATAACTCAAGTAATAATAAATATTTGATGGATAATGACGCAATTGACCCAATCACACCATATGTGCCCAATCTACTGTCTTTCATGATAGTTAATATCTTTTCTTTAGACCAACCACCTCCAAATGCGTCGCAGCAATCAGCCAGCCCGTCTTCATGAAAAGCACCCGTTAAAACAATAGTAGTCAACATAGCCAAGGCAATACTTAATGCAGAAGAAAAATATAGATTTACGATTACCAAAACCAATGCCCCAATTAACCCAACTAAAAAACCAACCCAACTAAAATATCGAGCAGCACTTTGTAAATGCGCAGTGGAATAAGGTAAATTGTTGCCAACAGGAATTCTTGTTAAAAACATAACTGCTGTTCTAAACAAAATCAATTGGTATTTTAAAATTGCGAAAAAATTCAAAATTTAAATCGGTTTAATTTATTCTTTAAGTTCAACACAGTTTTTAATAAACGGATTTTGAACTTACTGCTGCTTGCTCAAAACTAGCCATTTCATTTAAAAAAGCAACAGCTGACCGAATGATTGGTATTGCAATTGCCGAACCAGTTCCTTCTCCCAAGCGCATTCCTAAATTCAACAGAGGGGTTACACCAAGATAATGCAGCATTTTTTGATGCCCTTGCTCTCCGCTGGTATGCGCAAAAATGCAATTTTGAAGGATGTTAGGTTCTATTTGATGCGAAAGCAGTAATGCGGCTGTTGCAATGAACCCATCTACCACAATTACCATTCGGTTGTTGAAAGCTGCTAAATAAGCCCCAGTCATCATGGCAATTTCATATCCCCCCACTTTAGAAAGCAATTGATAGGGTTCTTGCGCAGATTCGTTTAATTGATGTTTTGAATAAACTGTTTTAAGGGTTTTTATTTTTACTGCCAACTGCTCATCATTTACACCAGTTCCTCTGCCAGTACATTCCTCTATTGGCAACTGTGTAATTGCACTCATAATTAAAGCTGCAGCAGCACTATTTCCAATACCCATTTCCCCAAAGCCAATGCAATTGGTTCCCTTCAACACAATTTCATTAATAATTTTTTTACCTGCTTCAATTGCTTGAACAACTTGTTGATTATTCATTGCATTTATTTCCAAGTAATTGTTGGTGCCCATGCTTTGCTTCGCTTGAATAAATCGAGTGGTATCAATCGATGAATCGATCATAGAATCAAAATCAATATTTACGCCAGCATCTACAACATACAATTCAATTGCATTCAATCTTGTAAATACATTGATAGCGGCCCCTCCTTCAATAAAATTCAACACCATTTGTGCTGTAACCGATTGTGGGTAAGGATTTACTAAGCCTGTTGCTGCAATACCATGATCCCCTGCAAATACAATAATTGCAGGGGATTGAATGGTGGGTTTCTCGGTATCTTGAATCAAACCAATTTGTAATGCAATGGTTTCTAATTGCCCCAATGCGCCAATTGGTTTTGTTTTTTGATCGATCTTTTTTTGTAATCTATTTTTGAGTATATCCATTATTATAAGTTAATACTTATTCCAGAATTGATCATGAAGGGGATGCTATTGAATCCCCTTAAATCAAAAAATGTTTTGTTGGTTAGATTTTGCGTATCTATAAATATTTTTACTTTCGGACTAAATCTAAATTCTCCATATGCATTCAATAAAAAATATTCTGCCAATGCAATATCTGCTCTTCTAAAACCTCCAATATCATTTCTGCTGCTCACATATTTTCCGCTCAAGCTCAGTGATAATTTTTGGTGATCATAATTTAATGAAATGTTGGCATTGATGCCTGGTCTTCTCAATCCATACATATATCCGGTATCTTTGAAGCTAACCCTGCTCTGCGTAGAATCGGCCATACTCAAAAAAGAAAAATTAGCCCTAACACTTAACTCTTTGGTAATCGAAGCGCTTGTTTCATATTCTACACCAAAAGCTGATTGTTGAATGAAATTGTAATATTTATTTCTTACATAATCATAGTCAATTCCATTTTTGGTGGTTCTATAAAATAGTACCAACCTACTGCTAAAACTTTTATTTGCATTGGCAATACCTGCTTCTATATTGGTGCTTTTTTCTGGTTGCAAATCTTTTCTTCCGCTGAATGGATCAAATAATTGAAACAATGAAGGAATTTTAAAGGCAGTAGCAAAGCTTCCAAAAATTCTTGTGTGCTCATCTGCCTGATAAGAAGGATTAAACGTAAAAGTTTGGTTATTGCCATAGATTGAATGTTTGTTCAATCTAAATCCAAGGTCAAGAGCAAGGCCCTTTTTATTATTATACAAAAGAGAACTATACACAGAAGATTGAGTTACACTGGTGTCTTTAAAACCGCTACGAAATGGCCCAAAATTACTCACCGAAAAAAACTGGTTATTCATGCTGGCATAACGGTATTCAAAACCTTGCAACAAAGATAAATTGTTGGTAATTGGTAAATTGGCATACAATTCTGCAAACTGTGTTTTGGCAAAATAATGATTGCGTTGATAAAAACTAAATACTGATTTATCCAAACTGTCTCTTTCAAACCCTCTATTGGTTTGGCTAAACTGATAATTACCTGTAATTGTTATTTTGGGTGATTTATATTGAAATCCACCCCCAGTGTTGAGCATATTGTTTTTTAATTGAAAAAACTTGTCATCACTAAATACACCAGCATCAATGCCTGATTGATAAGCATTGTACATGCCAAATCCTTTAAAGGTTAATCGATCATTTAATGCATATTGAACACTTGCACTGCTGCTACTTCCATCATAGCCATCTTTATCAAAATTCTTTTTACCACTACTGTCATATGCTGCGCTAAATCCATCAGTTTTCAATCTTGCATGTCTAACTGTATAGCTAAGCTTATTGGTTTTTCCGAATAGCTGCAGATTGGTTCTAATGGTATTTAAATTACCTGCACTTAAAGTAGCTTTTAGATTCAAAGGTTTGTTTACATTGTTTTTGATGGTGATGATGTTGATCACACCTGCTACTGCATCACTTCCGTACAATGTGCTTTGTGCGCCTCTACATACTTCAATTTTTTCAATATCATTGATCGAAAAAAGGTTTAAATCAAACTCGTTGTTAATTTGAGATGGATCGTTCACCGGAATGCCATCTAATAAAATCAATGTGCTTCCGCTATTGGCACCGCGCATAAAAACAGTTTGATTGGTTCCTGTATTATTAAGTGCACCATTGATCGTAAGGCCAACGGTTTCATTCAATACCTGGCCCAATGTTCGGCCACTGCTTTTTTCGAGTATTTCTTTACCAATTACAGTAATTACTTTTCCGGTAGTACTTTGTTTCTGTTCCTGCTTGTTGGCAGAAACAACTACTTCGTCTAGTACACGTGTGCTAGAACTGTCTTTTTGTGCTAGCAAAGCATTGCTTGCAAGCATTGTTAATAAGAGCGTTAATTTTTTGCTCATTGTTGTTTTGTTTTGCGTTAACAATGAGCTTCCAGGAAATACAAGAGAAGAAACATAAACTACTGCTGCAGCAGCATTTTAAATTCCATGCCTTTCACCCGAAAGCCGTGAATAATTGTTCGTATCTGGCAGGTCTTCTGGCTTCTCACTTTTTTGATCTTCCTTCCCATCCCGATATGATCGGAACAGTGGTTGTAGTTGTTCAAAAAATAGCCGCTTTAAAAAATGCGGCGGTGAGTTTACAGCTACGGGGATAGCGCCGGAATTAAACCGAACTTCCCTTTTAATCACCTAACTGAGTCAGGTGAACCAAGTACAGTACAAATGTAAGGGCTGATAAATAATAGCAGTATTAATTTTATAAACATGACTCTGAATAACTTAATTACCTATTTTCATTTTATGGAAAATAATCAAAAATTAAACCGATTCAGTTTTACCATGATTGTTGTGGGTTTGGTAATTGGAATGGGTATTTTTAGATCTGCTGCAACCAGTGCGCAGCATGCGATAGCTCCTTCTGTTTATTTTTCGGCTTGGATAATCGGCGGCTTTGTTGCGCTTTGTGGCGCACTGACTTATGCAGAAATCGGTAGTCGTTTTCCGGTAACAGGGGGGTATTACAAAGTTTTTTCTTATGCTTATCATCCCAGTATTGCATTCGCCATCAATTGTATCATACTCATCAGCAATGCGGCAAGTTTAAGTGTGGTAGCTATAATTGGAAGCGGCTATATTGCTAAATTATTTCCTGAAACACCCTGGACAGATGTTCATAAAGCACTATTAAGCGCTGCTGCCATTATTTTATTTTATTTAATTAATTTAAAAGGATTGCGCATGAGTTCTCGTGCGCAGAATGTATTAATGATCATTAAAATCGGGATGATTCTGGTATTGATTGCAGCATTGTTTTTTCCTTTTGAACAATCTACTATGGTTAATTCTGCAATTGTTGAAACGCCCTCTATGAGCTGGTTGCAGAGTTTAGGATATAGTTTGATAGCAGTTTCTTTTACTTATGGCGGATATCAGCAAACCATCAATTTTGGAAGCGAAGTAGAAAATCCTGCAAAAAATATTCCCAAAGGAATTTTTATGGGCATTGGTATTATCATAGTGCTCTATTTGCTTGTTAACTTTAGCTATTTTCAAATTATAGGGTTTGAACAAATGAAAGGCGAGAAAGAAATTGCTTTTGTAGTTATAGAAAAAGTTTTTGGATCTAAAGGTGCTGCCATCTTTTCCTTTTTTCTATTCTTTGGTGTGCTTGCTTATGTGAATGCGCTTTTGATGAGTAACCCAAGAGTAATGTATGCCATGAGCGATGAGGGAACCATTCCTAAAATATTTTCCAAACAGAATGAAAAAAATGGGGTTCTTGTAGTATCGCTAACTGTTTTTGCCCTCACCTGTTTGGTGATACTTTTCTTTGCACAAACTTTTGATGCGATTCTTAATTTTACCATTTTTTTAGATTGTTTTGGTATGGTTGCCTCTAGCGCCACCATCTTTAAGCTACGCAAGCAGACCAAGCATTTAGATGGAACCGGTATTTATAAGATGAAGCTCTTTCCACTGCTTCCCTTGCTTTTCATGCTTACCTATTGTTTTGTTGGGGTAAGTATTGCTATTCAAACACCTAAAACCGCATTGATCGGAACAGTTGTTTTAGGAGCTTTTATACTACTCTATTTTGTTTCACAGAGGTTTAAAAAGGCTAAATGGAGCCATTAATCGCCTTTCATAACAGTTTAATGGCAAAAGAGGCGCTTTCCTTTCCGTCTGTCTAATTTATATTCACACCAATTAGAATGGGAGTACTTTTGTAGTATGAAGCAATTTTTTATTTTGGGTATAGGCGCTTTGCTTTTTTTTACCCAGTTAACAGCACAAGGTGTATCCAATAAATGGGATTTACAGCGTTGTATTGAATATGCCACAAAAAATAATATTTCGGTAAAACAAGCAGATGTTCAAGCTCGATTAGCAGCTTTGGATGTAGAGCGTACCAAATTAATTCAATATCCGAATGTTGGATTCAATACCAATTTAGGAACTCAATTTGGGCGTTCAATCGACCCAACTACCAACCAGTTCACTACAACTCAGTTATTATTTCAAGGAGCAAACCTCAATGTAAATGTACCTATATTCAACTGGGGTGCTTTACAGTACGATAAAAAAATTGCAGGTTTTAATGCACAAGCAGTTCTTACAGATTTGGAGCGGGTAATCAATGATATATCATTAAACATTGCCACTTTCTTCTTACAAGTTGTAGCAGCTAAGCAACAAATTGATATTGCAAAAGTTCAAATATCTCAAACCAAATCACAATTAACTTTTACAAGAAAAAGAGTGGAAGCTGGCGCTTTGCCAGAATTAAATGCAGCCGAAATTGAAGCTCAATTGGCTAGAGATACTTCATCTTTGGTAAATGCAGAAGCCAATTTTACCCAAGCAGTTATTCAATTAAAAGCGGCGATAAATTTAGATATGGCGGCTCCTTTCGAAGTTGATATTCCTGCTGTAGATAAAATTCCATTAGAACCATTGACCGAGTTAGAGCCGGGCGCTTTGTATCAAATGGCATTGAGCAATCAACCAGCACAAAAAGCCAATTCGCTTAGAATAAAATCAGCCGAAGAATCCGTTAAAAGATCAAGGGCTGCTTTTTATCCTACGCTTTCAGCTTTTGGCTCTTTGGGAACCAATTTTGCCAATACTGCAAATATGGTTACGGGGGCTAATTTTATTGGTACAAGGCCAACACCTAATTTTGTAACAATAGCCAATCAAAATTATTTAGTGTTTCAGCCAGATGTGCAGTTGGTTACTAGTAAAAGATCTTTTGGCCAATTTTGGAATGGATGGGGAACCCAATTAGAACAAAACTTTCGTCAAAGTTTCGGCATCAATTTATCTGTTCCGATTTTTAATAATGGGTCAGCAAAACTCGGATACGAAAGAGCCAAATTAAACCAGCGCACTACAGAAATTACCAAGCAACAAACCGATTTAACACTGCAACAAAATATTTACCAGGCGCATACTACTGCATTGGCTTCTATGTTGCGATACAATGCAACTCAAAAAACAGTAGAAGCATCTCAAAAAGCCTATGACTTTGCAACAAAAAGATATGAGGCTGGATTGTCGAACACGTTGGATTTAATTACCAATCAAAATAATTTAGTGAGGGCTAAATTAGACAGGCTGAATACTCAATTTGATTATATATTTCGAATTAAATTATTAGAATTTTATAAAGGTCAGGGCATTAAATTATAAACCCTTGAAAGGGTAAGCAAAACCGAAAAAAGCATATTATGAGCAAGAAATTGATTTGGATTATTGTTGGTCTGGTTGTTGTAATCGGACTTTTAGTTGGTTTAAAGAAAGCTGGAATAATTGGTAAAGAAGAGGGTATTACTGTTTCTGCAGAAAAAGCACAGTTAAGAACTATTACCGAAACAGTGAATGCGAGTGGAAAAGTATATCCAGAAGTGGAAGTAAAAATCAGCCCTGATGTAAGTGGTGAGATTGTTGAATTAACCGTAAACGAAGGTGATAGTGTAAGAAAAGGCCAGGTATTGGCTAGAATTTATGCGGATATTTTAAATTCTCAAAGAGATCAGGTTGCAGCCGGTGTAAACCAACAACAAGCGCAAGTTAGAAACTCATCAGCACAATTGGGTGCACTAAAAGCAACCCTTGATCAAGCAGAAACACAATACAATCGCCAGAAAAAATTATTGGATGAGAAAGTAATTAGCCGTTTGGAATTTGAACAAGCAGAGCAAGCATATAGAAGTGCAAAAGCCAATTACAGTGCCGCCAATGAAGGAGTAAAAAGTGTAGAAGCAGGTGTACAAAGCGTTCAAGCGCAATTGAATAGAGCCAATAAAGACATTAGCAGAACAGTAATTACTTCTCCTATGGATGGAGTAATTAGTTTGTTGGCCATCAAAAAAGGAGAGCGTGTGGCTGGTAATAGTTTTAATGTGGGTACCGAAATGATGCGTGTTGCAGATATGCGTAGTATAGAAGTGCGTGTTGATGTAGGCGAGAACGATATCCCAAAAGTAAAATTAGGTGATACTGCAGTTGTAGAAGTAGATGCATATACTAGCAGAAAATTTAAAGGAATTGTTTATAAAATAGCTAACCCTAGTACAGGATCAAATTTAGGTGGTGCGGCTGCAAGTGCAGAAGTTACCAATTATAAAGTACATATTCGTTTGTTGCCTGATAGTTATAAAGATCTTATTGGAAATGGCAGAAGTTTTCCTTTCCGCCCGGGTATGACAGCCAGTGCTGATATACAAACAAAAAGCAGGTACAATGTTTTATCTGTTCCATTGAATGCTGTTACTACAAGAGATGCAAAAGACAGCAGCAGTTCAAAGTCAACTGATCAGAAAGCGGCAACTACGTCAACAGACCAACCCAAATCTGTTAGTGCAGATGATGACATCCAAGAAGTAGTTTTTGTTTTACAAAAAGACAATACAGTTAAAAAAATAAGGGTTAGAACCAATATCCAAGATCTTAATAATATTGAAATACTAGGTGGTTTAAAAGAAGGTGATATGGTAATAACTGGTCCTTATTCGATAGTAAGTAAAACTTTAAAGGATGGTAATTTAGTTACTGTAGTTGATAAGGAAAAACTTTTTGAAGACAAGAAGAAGAACCAATAGCTACCTCATTTTTAGTATGTTTGCTGTATAAACAATGATTATGCAGTTTGGAATTATTGGTGGGGGAAGTTGGGCAACCGCTATTGCTAAGATTTTAACGGATAATGGCAATTCGATTAATTGGTGGATTCGTAATAATGAAAGTATTCAGTACATCAAAAAGCGAAAACACAACCCACACTATTTAAGTGGTGCTTATTTTAATCCTGCACAACTTGCATTAAACGATAATTTACTGGAAGTAGTAAATGCCTCTGATGTTTTGGTAATTGCTGTTCCTTCGGCATTCGTAGAAGAAATTTTAAGTAGAATTCCAGCTGAGTTATTGTTAAGTAAAAAAATTATTTCAGCTGTTAAAGGAATACTTCCTGGATCAAATTTATTACTCAATGAATATTTGACCAATTCAATTGGTTTTTCAATTGATCAATATTTTACATTGTTGGGCCCTTGTCATGCCGAAGAAGTTGCTGCAGAAAAATTATCTTATTTAACATTTTCGGGTAAAGAGCAGAGAGAAACAGCGGAAATTGCCAGTCATTTCAAAACAGATTATATCAATACCATCATCAATACAGATGTAATTGGAGTTCAATATGCGGCAGTATTAAAAAACATTTATGCACTGGGGGCGGGGATTGCACATGGCCTAGAATATGGCGATAATTTTCAAAGCGTTTATATAGCTGCAAGTGCCAATGAAATGGTAGAATTTTTGAAAAGGATTACTGCCAAGGAATCTCTTCATTCGAAAGCAATTCCCAATTATGCTGCCTCTGTTTACCTTGGAGATTTATTGGTTACCTGTTATTCACTGTATAGCAGAAATAGAACTTTTGGCAATATGATTGGCAAGGGCTATTCTGTAAAATCAGCAACTTTAGAGCTCAATATGGTGGCAGAAGGGTACAATGCCAGTAAATGTATTTTTAAAACCAATCAATTGGTAGAAGCTGAAATGCCCATCGCATCTATTATTTACAAAATTTTATGGGAGCAGCTGCCCGCAGAAGAAGGGTTCAATTCAATTGAAACATTTTTAGCATAACCAATTTGATGTAATTTTATATAAATTTTACGACAGTGCCAGGAACCATCATAAAAAAAAATAGAGAAGCAAAGAATTTTACGCAAGATTATGTAGCCAGACAAATGAATATGTCTCAAAATGCATACAGTAAAATTGAAAATGGAAATACGCAATTAACAGTTCATCATTTAAAAGAATTGTCGCGCATTTTTGAAGTGTCTATTTTAGATTTATTAAGGGATGATTTTGAAATTCATAGGCCCAACCATATTGTAACGGAAAGTGTAAGCAAAGAACATATATTGATGATGTTGGGTAGTTTAAAAACTAAATTAGAGTCTAAGCATCCGATGAAACATGATTTTTATCCGGTATTGATGTCTATTTGTCAAACCTTGGATAGTACAATAGATCAAGTTCATTAAAGTTGAAATAAATCTGCAGCAATACCATCGGCAAAAAATTTACCCTCTCTGGTGAGCGTTAAATGATTCTTGTTTTGCTCTATGCTTAATGATCGAAGGTATTTTTCTGCATCAGTTATTAATTTTTTTAAAGCGATCTCTCCGCCAATATCTTTTATTTTTTCCAGATCAATGCCTTCACTGGTTCTCAACGCTGTCATGATATACTCATTTAATTGTTGAATGGCTGTAAGTTGCTCAATCTCAAAAGGAATGGTGTTTTGTTGAATAGATGCCAAATACAAATTATTGTTTGCAATATTCCACTGCCTGCTTGTTCCATTAAAAGAATGGGCTGCAGGCCCGAGGCCTAGATAATGCTTGCCAGACCAATAACTGGTATTGTGTTTGCTTTTATTCCCAGGAACAGCAAAATTAGAAATCTCGTAATGGTCCAATCCTGCTTTTGCTGTTAAATTGACCAGTATGTTAAAATGAGTAGCTTGTTTTTCAAGGTCAATATTCATTAATGTTTTTGCCTTGATTTGTTTTGCCAAAGCCGTTTTAGGTTCTACCGTAAGGGCATATGCAGATAAATGCGGAATGCCCAAATCAAAACAAGTGCTTAGGTTTTTTTCCCAATTTTCATCACTCAAACTGGGGCCACCATAAATCAAGTCTATCGAGATATTGTTAAACCCTTCTTTTTGAGCCAATTTTATACAATGAATGGCTTGTTGAGCATTGTGAGCCCTATTCATCCAAACCAAATCTTCTTCAAAAAATGACTGAACGCCTATGCTTAATCGATTAATTCCTGCCCATTTCCAGAAGCCGAGTTTTTCTTGGGTAATATCGTCAGGATTGGCCTCCAATGTGATTTCTGCATTTGTTGAAATGGGAAAGGCAGCGTTGATTCCATGTAATATGGCAGTTAATTGGGTATTGGATAATAATGAGGGCGTACCCCCACCAAAATAGATGGTTTCAACAGAATCCTTTAAATAATGCTTCTGAAGATTAGCTTCAAATACAATGGCTTCAACCATTCTAGGCAATAAGCTATTGTTTACAGAGAAATGAAAATTACAATAATTACATGCTTGTTTGCAAAATGGAATATGTATATAAATGCCAGACATAAGATTGAATAATGAATAAAATTACTAATGTTGATCCAGCATTAACGATTAATCAACGGCATTCAATATTTTTGCAAAGATGAAGTTAATGCCACATATTTTTTTATGGGTTTTGTTGTTTAGTTGCAAGGGCGTTTTATATGCTCAAAAAGACAGCGCAACTGGTATTGATTCAATACAAAAAAAGCCATCATTATTGTTGGTTTCGGATAGTATGCTTCGTTCTGTTCAAGATTCACTCATCATCGATTCTTTAAGAAAAGACTCCATTAAAAAATCAAAACTTAACCCTGTTTTACCTTTTTTAGACAGTTCAACTTATAAACAATACATGGTTCATCCATTTCTACCAATGGACAAGCCCCCTGTTTTAATGTTTATCGATTACAAAACTGTTGTATCTAAAGACTTTCTATTCTATCTGATTTTGGGTGTGGTTTTTTTATTGGCCTTTATTAAATTGGTATTTCCGAAGTTCTTTAGGAATCTGTTTATATTGTTTTTTCAAACATCAATAAGGCAAAAGCAAACCCGAGAGCAACTATTACAAGATAGTTGGGCTGGGCTTTTGATCAATGTACTCTTTTTTCTATCCGCTGGCTTATTTGTTACGCTTTTAACAAAATACAAATCCTGGTCAATATTGCCATTTTGGAATTTATATGGATATATCACTGCATTGCTGGTAATCATATATGTAGGAAAATTCTTATTCATTGGTTTTGCCGGATGGGTATTCAATAATAAAGAAGCAGCCCAGGGTTATGTGTTTTTGGTGTCGATGGTTAACCGAATTATGGGTATTGTATTAATCCCTTTTATTGTTTTTTTGGCTTTTGCCCACCAACAATTGCTCAATATTGTAGTTACTCTTTCGATCGGATTAGTGGTTATTTTGTTTTTATATAGGTACTTAGTGTCCTTTGGCTCCTTGCGAAACAACTTGAAAATCAATCCATTCCATTTTTTTATCTACCTTTGTACAGTTGAGGTTATACCAATGGCATTGATTTATAAGCTATTGGTAAATTATATCGGATGATGAATTACATTTGCACAATTATTAGATTTGCCTTATGATCAAAAAAGGGTCAAAACAATCAGTAACATCCAAAGCAACAAAAAAAATCCTGATTTCTCAGCCCAGGCCGGAAAGCGAAAAATCACCTTATTTTGATTTGGAAAAAAAGCACAATGTAGAATTGGTTTTTCATCCATTTATTGTTTTAGAAGGGATTTCTGCGAGGGAATTCAGAAAACAAAAAATTGATATTGGTTATTATACGGCCATTATTTTTACCAGCAGAAATGCCATTGATCATTTTTTTAGAATGAGCGAAGAGTTAAAAATAAGTATTGGTCAGGATACCAAATATTTTTGCATCACCGAAGCGGTTGCTTTATACCTTCAAAAATTTATTTTATATAGAAAACGAAAAGTATTTTACGGTGCCGATGGAACCAATAAAAGTTTATTTGATGTTATCAATAAACACAAAGAAGTAGAAAAATTCTTGTATGTATGTAGTGAAAACCAGCAAGACAATGAAATTGTTAGTTGGTTGAAAAACAATAAATGTGAGTACCAATTAGGCTATATGTATCGTACAATAAGTAACGATGTTAAAGAAGTATTGGAAAAACATGAGTATCATGTTATTTGTTTCTTCACACCTAGCGGAGTAAAAAGTTTAATAGACAATATGCCCATGTTTAAGCAAAATGGAACTATCATGGGGGCTTTTGGTAATAACACTTCCAAAGCAATTGAAGATGCTGGTTTTAAATTAGACATCAAAGTTCCCTCGCCTCAAAAACCAAGTATGGTATCTGCCCTAGACCATTTTTTAAGTGAAAAAAAGTTGGCTAAAAAATAATTATTTCATACAACAATTTGAACAAACCCCTCTGCTGAGGGGTTTTTCATTTTACATTTACTGCCATGACAAAATTGATAGCAAATAGACTGATAAAGGAAACAAGTCCCTATTTATTACAACATGCATATAATCCGGTAGATTGGTATCCTTGGGGAGAGGAAGCTTTGTTAAAAGCCAAAGCAGCAGACAAGCCAATTTTAGTGAGTATTGGTTATGCTGCCTGCCATTGGTGTCATGTAATGGAACGAGAGAGTTTTGAAAATGAAGCAACAGCTTCTTTTATGAACGAACATTTTATCAATATCAAAATAGATAGAGAGGAAAGGCCCGATTTGGATCATATTTATATGGATGCAGTGCAGGCAATGAGCGGATCGGGAGGATGGCCTCTGAATGTTTTTCTAACCCCCGATCAACTTCCATTTTTTGGTGGTACTTATTTTCCGCCAGAACGTATGCACAATCGCCCGAGTTGGTTGGAAGTATTGGGTGGAGTAAGTAAAGGCTATCAAGAAAAAAAAGAAGCAATCATTGCTCAGGCAGATACCCTTAAAGCCCATTTGGTAAAAAGCAATGCATTCGGAATGCTTACTGCTGATCAATCATCCATTAATGAACATTTTTCTGACGATTCATTAAATACTATTGCTCAAAAAATTTTAGAACAGGCAGACAATGTAGATGGGGGTTTTGGAAATGCCCCTAAATTTCCACAGAGCTATTGCATTATTTATTTATTAAGGCATTATCATTTTACCAAAGATCAAGCTGCATTGGATCAAGCATTACTAAGTATCGATAAAATGATACAAGGCGGAATTTATGATCAGGTTGGAGGTGGATTTGCCAGATATAGCACCGATTCAAAATGGTTGGTTCCGCATTTTGAAAAAATGTTGTACGACAATGCCCTATTGATAATGGTTTTATCAGAAGCCTATCAACTCACCCAAAATGCACAGTATCAATTAATCATTGAGCAAACCCTTGCATTTATTCAAAGAGAACTAACAGATGAGTCTTACGGATTTTACAGCGCATTAGATGCCGATAGCGAAGGGGTAGAGGGTAAATTTTATACTTGGACTTATGCAGAACTTCATTCGGTATTAGAAAAAGATGCTGCATTTTTCTGTGCTTTTTATCAGGTTGAAGAAAACGGAAATTGGCAGGAAGGAAGGCATGAAAATCCACCAACCAATATTCTTTGGATCGATCAATATCCTACAGATCAAGAACGAGTACTGATAGATGTTTGCAAAGAAAAATTATTGGCCAAAAGGGCTAGTAGAATAAGGCCCTTATTGGATGATAAAATTTTATTGGGTTGGAATGCCCTGATGATCAATGCCTATGGCAAAGCTTATGCTGTTCTAGGAAAACAAGTGTACCTTGATATTGCACAGCATACCATGCGATTTTTAGAAGAAAAGTTAGCCAACCGGGATAACCAATTTTGGTATCATACCTATAAAAATGGGGTGGCAAAGATTCCAGCTTTTCTAGATGATTATGCCTACTTAATTCAAGCCTACATTCAATTACAAGAAATTACTGGAGATGGCCAATATCTGTTAAAGGCCAAATCCTTAACAGAACTGGTAATTGCACATTTTTCTGAACAAACAACGGGTTTCTTTTATTATACTCCTGATTTTCAACAAGACATCATCATTCGAAAAAAAGAAGTGTACGATGGCGCCACACCTAGCGGAAATGCAATAATGGCAAGCAATTTGTACTATTTATCTGTTGTTTTTGACGCACCCGACTGGCAAAAAAGAGCTACGGATTTAATAAGTTCTTTAGAAACAGCCATCCTCAAGCACCCAACTTCTTTTGCTTGTTGGGCAAGTTTACTTCAAACTATGGTAAAGGGGTATAAGGAAATTGTTATAACTGGTCAGCAAGCAAAGCTTTGCTTAACTGCTATTAATAAGGAGTATATGCCCAATAAAATAGTTCAGTCCTCGGAAACTAATTCGCCTAATTTTCCGTTATTGAAGGGGAAAGAGTACGAAAAAGAACCTTTTTTGATTTATTTGTGTGAAAATTATACTTGTGGGCCTGCATTTAGATCTGTAGAATCGTTTTTAGCAAATATGTAACAACTTTATTTGTAATTTGCTTTTGGTGGCAGTTCTCGGGGTTCATATTCAACAAAATAATAATTCGATAGCATTTGACGTTACATTTACTTACTACTGTTAAAATATAAAAATCAAGCGCTTTTTAAGGCTTAACAGTCGTTGGAAAACTTATATTTGCCACTGTCAAAATCAGTCACAGAAAATGAAAATCCAAATTTCTATTATTGCCACTGCATTGGTTGCACTTGGTTTTGTGTCTTGCTTTAAGGGTAAGAAAGCCAAGGGGACTCCAGACGATGGGCAATTGCACGGGGTAGCTCCTAATGCCAAACAAAATATGGGCAATCCTAGAAGCATGGTTTATGTTCAGCCAGGAACCTTTCATATGGGGCCTAGCGATGAAGATATCAGTTACAATTATACCAACAGAAATCGTCAAGTATCAATCCCTGGTTTTTGGATGGATGCTACAGAGATTACCAATAATCAGTATCGTCAATTCATTAATTGGACTCGCGACTCTCTAGCTTTTAAAATTTTATTTGGCCAAGGTATTAATAAGGCAGATGATACCATGGCAGTGGATTGGAAAAAAGTAGCCACCATTAAATGGGATAAAAACACTGTTGAAAAACTCAACGAATTAAATTTAGCGCCAGATAATCGCTTATACGGCAAACCAGAAATAGATCCAGAGAAATTATTGTATCGAGTAGAATATTTCGATTTAAATGAAGCTGCTAAAAGAGAAAATGCAGGGTCTCCTCGTAAAAATTTTCTCATAAAAAGAGATCAAAAAATTTATCCTGATACCTTGGTTTGGATGAGAGACTTTTCTTATTCATACAATGAACCAATGACCAAAAGGTATTTTAATCATCCTGCTTTTGGCAATTATCCTGTAGTGGGTATAAATTGGAAACAAGCAATGGCTTTCTGTCATTGGAGATCACATCTTCAAAATACTTATTTAGCAAAGAAAAAATTAGCCATCGAAGGAGATTATCGTTTACCTAGTGAAGCAGAATGGGAATATGCTGCACGTGGAGGAAGAACCAATTCAATGTATCCATGGGGAAGTTATTATCCAAGAAATAAAAAAGGATGTTTGTTGGCCAATTTTAAACCCGGAAGAGGAAACTATGCCGAGGATGGAGGCTTTTATACAGTAAGAGCAGATGCTTATTGGCCGAATGATTATGGCTTATTCAATATGTCTGGAAATGTGGCCGAATGGACTGGATCTTATTTTTACGAAGGTGCTTATAATTTCATGAGTGATATGAGCCCTGATATTCGTTATGACGCCAAAGATTCTGATCGTCCACGTGAAAAAAGAAAAGTGGTGCGTGGTGGAAGTTGGAAAGACATTGCCTATGGTATACAAGTAAGCACAAGATCATATGAATACCAGGATACAGCTAAATCTTATATAGGATTTCGTTGCGTAATTGATTTAGCTCCAAAAGCAAAAAAATAATTTTAATCGATACATTTTAATTTTCTTAAACTAAAAAAATAAAAAATGGCTGCTGCAATTCCTCCTAAAGTTACAAAATGGTTTGATGTTGGTGTATCCATCGCTGCAGCGGTGGTTATTTTTGGCGCATTACAGAAAATCTTGCATACAGAAATCGCGGATTTAATGCTTAAGATAGGTTTGGGAACAGAAGCGGTGATCTTTATTGGCTATGGTGTTCTTTATCTAATATATCCTGCAATAGATGATCATGAAGTTCATCTTCCAGCGAAATCCGCAGGAAATCCAGCTTTGAATAATTTAGACAAAATGATGCAAGAAGCAGATATTACGCCAACCAACTTAGCCAAGCTAAGTGCTGGTTTCCAGAAATTAGGTGTAACAGTAGATAAGATGGGAGAAATTGGAGATGTGGTTAAATCTACTGGTGATTTTTCTACAAAGTCCAAAGAAGCAAGCGCGGCAATGGGTGCTGTTACTGCAGCTGTAAATGGAGCGGTAGAATCTATGGCAGGCTTTAATTCAGCCGGAGAAATAGGTAAGCAATTCCATTTACAAGTTCAAGGGTTAACCAAAAACCTATCTTCTTTAAATACTATTTACGAGTTGGAATTACAAGAAAGCAACAATCATTTAAAAGCGTTGAATCAGTTTTATGGAAAATTGAATCAAGCCTCTGTTGCAATGACAGCAAGTGCTGATGATGCGGTGAAAGCAAAAGAACAAATTGCTGCATTGGCAAGCAATTTGACTAAGCTCAATCAAGTTTATGGTAGCATGTTAACTGCAATGCAGGGAAGACAGTAATCATACTCAATGAACAGCCAAACTAATTTTTAAATTTTTTTGATAAACGTAAGATAGTATGTCATTACCCAAGGAACCGCGGCAGAAGATGATCAACATGATGTATCTAGTGTTAACAGCACTATTGGCATTGAATGTGTCTTCTGAGATTTTAAATGCCTTTAAAACGGTTGATAAAAGCTTAACTACTGCCAGTGGAATAGTAGAACAAAAAAATCAAGGGATTTTTAAATCTTTTGAGAAAAAAATGGCTGACCCAACCACTAAGGATAAAGCAGAACTATGGTATCCTAAAGCGCAGAAGGCAAAAACTTTGGCAGATGATGCCTATGCTTACATTGAGTCTTTAAAGTTAGAGCTGAAAAAAGAAGCAGGGTTATCTAAAGACGAAAATGGGAAAGAAGTATACAAAGAAGACGATTTAGATGCTGCAACTCGGATGTTCTTGTCCAATCCTCCAGAAGGAAAAGGCAAGGGGAAAGATTTGTATGCTAAATTGAAATCATTTAAGGATCAATTATTAGCAATCGATCCAGAAATTGCAAAAGAAGTAGGGGCAACATTGCCATTGGATATTCCAGATGCAAAAGATGCAAAAGCAATCAAGGAATGGGCCTATTCATTTTTTCATATGACACCAACAGTTGCTGGTATTACCATTTTAAGCAAGTTTCAAAATGATATTAAAAACAGCGAAGCTCAAGTAGTTGAATATTGCCACAAAGAAATTGGTGAGGTTGAATTGGTGTACGATCAGTTCCAAGCAATTGCCAATGCCAATGCCAGTTATATTATGCCTGGCGAAGAGATCATCATCAATGCAGGTGTGGGAGCTTTTAACAGCGCTTCTAAACCAAATGTATCGGTAGATGGTGCAGGCGCAACACCAACTCCAGATGGTTCATTTGAATACAAATTCAGACCTACCACGAGTGGAATGAAAAGAGTGAATATTTCTTTTGTAAAGCCTGATGGAACAACTGCATCGGTTACCAAAGAAATAAAATATACAGTAGGGGTACCTTCGGGATTGGTGGTTTCTACAGATAAAACCAGGGTATTCTACCAAGGGTTGCCAAATCCTTTAAGCGTTACAGGTGGAGGTGGAGATGAAAAAGTGAATGTGAGTATCGAAGGAAATGGAGTAAGCTTTACTAAATCAGGTCCTGGACAATATATAGTGAATTGTACTGCTTTAGGTACAGCAACTGTATCTGCTTCTGATGGAAAGAATAGCCAGAAAGTATTAATTCCAGTAAAAAGAGTTCCGAACCCATTGGCAACAATCGGAGGAAAAGCAGGCGGACCCATTGCTGCCAATGTTTTTCGTGTGCAAAGAGGTGTTGCTGCTGAATTAAAAGACTTTGTTTTTGAAGGGGTTAAATACGATGTAATTTCCTTTACACTAATTTGTACTGGTAAAGGATTTGAAGAAAGCGGTTTTGGTATTGCAGAAGTGAATGGCGCTTATTTTAGTGCAGAAGCTATAGCATTATTAAAAAGATGTCAAGCTGGTTCAACAGTAGTGATTGATGAAATTAAAGTAATTGGGCCAGGCGGAACAAGGGTATTGGATCAAAATATGTCATTTACCTTACAATAAATGTGGATATGAAAAAGATGGTATTTAAATTGATTTTTACAGGAATGGCTGCATTTGTTTTAATACAAGTGTCGGCACAATCCAAGTATAAAACTGCTACTCCTAAGCAAACAACCCCTGCTAAACAAGCTACAACTCCTGCTAAAAAAGGAGCAAGTACTTCAACGAATGCAAATGCTGGAGCAGCTATGGCATCCGACACGGTAATTAAAAACGCACCACCAACTTCAGGCTCTTCAAAATACAGGCAAGCTAATATTGATACACCATCTCCGTCAACAAATGTTGCTTCTGGTTCAGTGAATATTAGTTATGATACAATTATACAGGGTGGATTTGATGTAAAGCCTGAAATCTCTTTGAGAAACAATTATGTGGTGGATCGCAGTCAGTCAAAAGACCGTAAACCATTGGAATATGAATATCTTAGAGATGACGATGCCTTGTTTAGTCATTTTGTTTGGAGAGAAATAGATGGCAGAGAAAAAATCAATCAATCTTTTGTTTATCCTGGAAAAGACGATAATGGAGATCAACGTTTTTTCTCCATACTATTGAGTGCAATAAAGAACGACAGTGTAGTTGCCTTCGACGCAGTCAATGACCGATTTACCATTCCGTTAACTGTAAATCAGGTAATGGCAATGACTGGAGGCGCATATGATACAGTTGAAGTGCCTGATCCAGTTACTGGTGTTACAGAAAGAATCATTACTAAAAAACCAAAATTTAGTCCAGACTCTGTATATACTTTTAGAATTAAAGAACAAGTTGTATTTGACAAAAAAGCTAGTAGATTGTTTACAAGAATAATTGGTATTGCTCCGATAGCCAAACAAGTAGTTGCTGGAAAATCCTTACCAAGAACACTTTTTTGGGTGTATTATCCGGATATACGTGCTACTTTGACCAAATTTGAAGTGTACAATCCTAGGAATTTTGCTTCTAGAATGACCTGGGAAGAATTATTCGAAAGCCGCATTTTTTCTAGCTATATTATCAAATCATCTATTAATAATCCTGGTGATAAATCTTTAAGTGCTATGATTAAAGACCCTCTATTCCGTTTATTGGAGGGAGAAAATATCAAGCAAAAAATATTAAACTACGAGCAAGATCTTTGGGCGTATTAGATTCCACCAAATAGAAGTAATTTGATTTTAAAAGGGGGCAATAGCTCCCTTTTTCATTAAAAACTAGGATTCCCTGATTTTTTGGTCATTTATTTATTGATAAATCATAACATTTCTTTAACTTGTTAGTGGTTTTTCATAGGATATTGGATTTTAAAACGGGGCTGGATTTTTATCCTGGCCCTTTTTTGTTTTTAAGCCGAGCTGTAAAAGCATTACCTCCCCTTACTTTTATTATTTTAAGCAAATTAACTTCATGAGCAACTGCACTTGGGCTGATTTTCAAATTGAGCATCTGGGACTTGCCGTTAAGCTATTTTATGAATGAGGCGTAACAATGAAAGCTGTTTGAGCCAAAACTTGTTGGGGCGAGTTCTTTCATTGTAGCCGAATGAGAAAAATAGTAGGCAAGGAACAGCAGCGAAATTTGGAAACAGACCGAATGCAGATGCTCAATACCTTCTATTGTGTCTTGAAATAATTAATGAGTAGTAAAGCTTTTGCAGCGCCTATTTCAGCTGCTAGTATTTCCGCTGATTGGGCTTTTATATTTTTTACAGAACGGAATGTTTTTAATAATTGCGAAATGGTTTGAGGGCCTATGCCTGCAATCTGCTCCAATTCATTTTTAAAAGTTCCCTTAGAACGTTGATTGCGATGAAAGCCAATCCCAAAACGATGCACTTCATCCCTGATTCTTCTAACTAATTTTAATGAATCACTATCCCAGGGCAATTTGATAGAATTGGTATCTCCGGCAAAGAATATTTCTTCTTCATTTTTGGCCAATCCTATCAATGTAGTTTGTCCTTCTAAACCAAGGGCTTGTATGCTCTCTAATGCAGCGCTTAATTGCCCCTTGCCGCCATCAATAATTACCAACTGAGGAAATACAGCATCTTCTTCTTTCAGGCGCTTATATCGCCTATAAACCACTTCTTTCATGGTTGCAAAGTCATTAATGCCTTTTACTGTTTTTACATTGAATTTTCTGTAATCGTTTTTAGAAGGTATTCCTTCTTTAAAACAAACCATGGCAGAAACCGGGTAAGCACCCTGAAAATTAGAATTATCAAAACATTCAATATGCATTGGTACTTCGGACAGTTGAAGATAGTTTTGTAATTCGTACAAAACTTTTTTCTTCTCCAGATCGGACTTTCCTTCTAAATGCAATGTTTTTTTCTTCCTTAGTTCTTCTTTAAAATAGGCTACATTTTTAATGGATAAGTCAAGTAATTTTTTCTTATCTCCCGATTTCGGAATTGTGATGCTGATAGAATGATCGGGATAGTCGATTGGAAAAGGCACAACAATTTCATTGGCCATGCTGTTAAATAAAATTCGGAGATTGCCAATTACAAAAGACAATACTTCTTCATCTGTTTCTTCTAATTTTGTTTCAACGGGAACCGTATGGGTTTGAACAATGGTGCCGTTTTGAACCATCAAATAATTTACAAATGCATGATCATGGTCTTTCACAATAGAGAACACATCGAGATTGGTTAAATACTTGCTTACTACAACCGATTTAGATTGGTAATTTTCTAGATGTTCTATTTTCTTTTGTAAGATTGCTGCTTTTTCAAATGCCAATGCAGCAATATGTATTTGCATTTCCGATTTAAAATGTTGAATTACAGAACCAAGATTTCCTTTCAGAATATTTTTTACCATGCCTAAACCTTCTTGGTAATCCGCAGCAGTTTGCAACCCTTCGCATGGGCCTTTGCAATTTCCTAAATGGTATTCTAAGCAAACTTTAAACTTCCCTTTCTGAATATTTTGATCGGTTAAATTCAGTTTGCAATTTCTCAGAGGAATATACTGTTTTACAAATTCAATCAACTCTCTTACCCTGCCAGAAGAGGTAAATGGGCCAATGTATTCAGAGCCATCATTGATTTTTTTTCGAGTCAAAAAAATCCGGGGGAAGGGTTCTTTTTTTACTACAATGTATGGGTAGGTTTTATCGTCTTTTAAATTGATATTGTATTTGGGTTGATACTCTTTGATCAATGCATTTTCTAATAAAAAAGCATCTTGTTCAGAATCTACGATAGTGAATTCGATCCTATGTATTCTTTGTACTAATTCATGTGTTTTGTATCCAACAAATGTTTTGGAAAAATAGGAGCTTACCCTTTTTCTTAAACTTTTTGCCTTACCTACATAGATTAAAACACCCTCTTGATTAAAGTATTTATAAATACCCGGATTGACGGGTATGGTATGGGCTATTTGTTGAAATGTTGATGGAGTCATTACTTATTTGCTTTATCCCAACTAATAACCACCTGCTCATCCATCAATTTATCATTATTATTAATGGGTGAACTGAGTTGAAAGCTACGGTTGGCTATCCAGCTTATTTGACGAAATGCTTTTTCTCCATTCATGTAAACCAATTCTCTAATAAAAAGCCTTTTAATGATATTGGTTTCTTCGCTCAATAGCACATCTACTCTTTGAATAGGTGAAGTGGCATCCAGTGCAGTATAATTAATGGTATAACTGGCCGTACTTAAATCATGAAATACCGATTCTTTGTATAATTCTTTGTGTTGCGTAAATTCCTTTGCCAAGGATACAACGATGCCCGCCTCGCTCAAAAAGGCATCTTTATCTATTGTTTCATTACTTTGTTTAGCATCTTTGGTAAATGTTTTCCTAATGGTATAGTCTCCTAAGTCTACCTGTTGTATTTGCTCTTTTACAAATTGATCAATGGGATAAAATTTAGCAGTATCGGCTACCGTGTTTTTTTCTGACTTTTGTTTTTCTCTTTTTGATTTACAAGAAAACACAAGCAAGAACAAAAAGCAAACTGAGAAGACTATTTTGTACATAATGCAAAACTATCCAAAATTTGGGCTATTTCCACTGACGAGTGATTCCGAGTCTGATGCCATAATCCAATAAATGTTCTTCAATTGGATATTGATTGGAATAGGTAGGTAAATGCTGGTACCTAATTTGAGGACCGATTTGCCAAAGATTGGATCCACTTTTATAGGAGAAGTTAATTCCTAAACTTGTATTGACATTCCACTTTCTAATAAAACTATTTCCATCCGTATAGTTTTTATAATCCGTGGAAAGCAAAAAAGTACTGTTATTGATGGATACGGTAGGTTGAACAGAAGCTTCAACATTTAAGCCAATTTTATTTCCTTTAATTAATTCTAGCTGAACACCAACAGGAATTGAAACCTGATAAGTTCGATTATTCAATTGCTCAGCTTTAAATCCGGTATTGTTGTTGTAGTTGGAGAACAAGTTGATGGTTTGTATACCAGTATTGTTAATCAAAGACAAAGTGCTTGGACTAGTTGCTGTTTTAAAAGTTTCAATCTGATATTGTCGAATATTTAATTGAACACCAGTTTTCAATTTTAGTTTATTGGCGATATTGTACAATGCTGCAAAACCAAGTTCTATACCCATTGATGGGCTATGACGAACAATATCATTTACATTGGCAGAATAATTTAATCCCAATGGAACACTTTGTGTGTTGGTGTTGGACACGGTACTTGGTTGAATGACTGCTTTAACAGCAGCATCTGAAAGCGTACGGTAACTCTTCGAAGGGGTTATATAAAATTGAAAACCCACTTTTGATACTTTTTTCCAAGGAATTGTTTTGATTGCTGTTGCTGCATTTTTTAAATAATCGTCTCCTAACTCGATGGGCGTTTGGCTGGCAGGTATTGATTTTAGCAAATTGGGAATCAGCAATTCTTTCCATTCCAATGTTGCTTCTTTTGAAGAAATGGTGTTTAAGTTAAGTGGTGCAATTGTATTTGCAGTAAAAGAATTTACATTCTTTGGATAAACCACTGAATTGCTTACTTCATTGGTAGAAGGACTGTTTCTTTCTATTACTACTGTACACTCTGCACCGGAAGATGCACTGTTTTCTTGCTCTACATAAGCTGATTCTTGCAACTGGTTATTGGCAATTGAAGTAAGTGTATAGTCGGTTATATGTTGAGGCTCAATAACGCCTAGATAAGATTCCGTAGATTCTTTTGGAATAATTTGATTGGTTCTTTCTGTAGTTTTAATTGGTTTTATGGCCAAATAGGCAATTGATTGAATTCTTTCGGCAGAAGGCGACATCAATAAAGTAGAGATGGCTAAAACAGAAATAACAAGTAAAGCAATGAATGTAAGTGCTGGCCAGGTTTGATTTCCATGAATCTCCGTTCTGATATTATTCCATACATGATCGGACGGGTACATGCGATGTTGCCCCACTTCATCCTGTAAGAATCGCTTAAATTCGTCGTCTTGGTATTGCTTGTACTCCATATAAACAGCTCAATGAAACTACTTTTTTAAAGCAGCTAACCATTGATAATCTTCCTTTGGTTGTTCGATAATTCTCTTTTTCACCAATATCATTTCTAACATTGACTTTGCTCTCGTAAATTGACTCCTGCTGGTACTCTCTTCTATATCCAACATTTCGGCAATTTCCTTATGGTTATATCCTTCTAATGCATATAAGTTTAACACAGTTCTATAGCCTGTAGGTAAAACTCGAATACATTCTATGATTTGTTTTGCTTGCATAATAGAAGGCATTGTTTCTTCTTTTACCTCTAAATAACCAGCATGATCTAAATCAATATTTTCATTAAACTTTTTATGCTTTTTTAAAAAATTTATGCAGGTATGCACGATGATTCTTCTGATCCATCCTTCAAAAGCACCTTTGTTTTGAAAAGTATGAATTTGCGTAAAGATCTTGATGAACCCTTCTTGCAACATGTCTTCGGCATCTTCCCTGTTTTGACCAAAACGATAACATACACTCAACATTTTCGGACTGTAGCGATTGTACAATTCTCGTTGAGCGGAAGCATCATTTTTTAAACAGCCTACTAAAATGGCTTGTTCTGTCATTGCGGGAATATATTTACCCTAAATATAAGACATATATTTATAGAGACTGCTGCATGTTTATGCGGTTTTATACCTCAAGAAGGTATTTTAAGGCTGATTTTAAAGCTTAAGCGAAATTTAATGCTATGATGCAAAAAAAATCGTAAATTGATATCTACTATTAACAACCTATTGGATATGGACAGAAGGTCCTTTTTAAAAATAAAACCGGAGAAAAGCGCCATAAATGCAGCTGCCATTGTTTCGCCTCCCCCTCCAACAGGTGGATTGGCGCCTTTTACTGGCAGTTTTACTGAATTGGAATTAACCCATTTATTAAAAAGAACCTTATTTGGGGTTTCTAAATCCGACCTCAATTATTTCAAGAATAAAACCTTGAATCAAACAGTGGATGAGTTGCTTAATCCAACAGCTCCATTTCCGGACCCTCCTTTGAAAGATTATGCTGTAGGAACTGCTGCAGTTCCAGATAATAATATTTTAATTGGCACAACATGGGTAAATGATACCAATACCGATGGAACCATCAACAGTTTAAGAAGGGCCTCTTTTAAAAAATGGTGGATGGGTGTAATGATTAACCAAGATAGAAGTATCAGAGAAAAGATGACCATGTTTTGGCACAATCATTTTGCTACTAAAACCAATGATGTTGGTAACTCACAATATGTATACAAGCACCATCATTTATTAAGAACATCGGCATTGGGAAATTTTAAAGCATTAACCAAAGCGGTAACATTAGACCCTGCTATGTTGGTGTTTTTAAATGGACAACTCAATACATTAACAGCGCCCAATGAAAATTATGCAAGAGAAATTCAAGAATTATTTTGTTGTGGAAAAGGGCCAGATTCAAAGTATACCGAAAGCGATGTAAAAGCTGCAGCAAAAGTACTCACTGGTTGGAGGGTTAATCCAACTACCATATCTTCTTTTTTTACTGAAAGCAGACATGATATTAGCAATAAAACCTTCTCTTCTTTTTACAATCATACCATTGTTCAAGGAAGAACTGGAGCAACTGGAGGCGAATTAGAAATAGACGCAATGCTCAATATGATATTTGCTACACAAGAAGTGGCAAAATATATCTGTAGAAGAATTTATCGATGGTTTGTTTATTACGATATCGATGCCAGTGTAGAAAGAAATGTAATTACTCCATTGGCCGAAATATTTAGAAATAATAATTATGAAATTAAACCAGTATTATCAGCTCTTTTAAACAGTGAGCATTTTTTTGATTCATTGTCTAGAGGATGTCTGATAAAAAGTCCGGTGGATTTGGTAGTAGGATTGTGTAGGGAATTCAATGTAGCTTTTCAACCAGCTTCGGATTATACTACCAATTATGGCATGTATAATTATTTAGTGGGCTGGGTAAACAACATGCAACAAAGTATTGGCGACCCACCAGATATTAGTGGTTGGAAGGCATATTATCAAGAACCTCAATTTTACCAAGTTTGGATTAATGCGGATACTTTACCAAAACGAAACCAATACACCGATACCTTGGTAGTTAATGGATATACTTTTAATGGTAAGAAGATAATGATTGATGGGGCTGAATATGTTAAAACATTATCAAATCCAAGAGATCCAAATGTGTTAATTAATGATTTGGTAGCAGCCATGTATCGAATTGATATTTCAGCCGCCTCAAAAGCGCAACTCAAAAGAGATATTTTATTAGCTGGCCAAACAACTGATATTTATTGGACACAGGCTTGGGATTTATTTATTTCAACTCCAACCAATACCAATAATGCAACAAGTGTGAGAAATAAGGTTCGTGATTTAATTAAATACTTAATGAATCTAGCTGAATACCAGCTATCATAAATAAAACACATGAAAAGGAGAGACTTTTTACGAAATACTGTACCTGCTGGCATTGCATTGCCATCTCTGGTTGGAGGCTTTTCGTTTAAAGCATTTGGAGCCGACTCTGCTTTTGCACAGTCTATGTTTATGCCAGTTACCAATACAGATCATATTGTGGTAATTGTACAATTAAACGGAGGTAATGATGGGTTGAATATGGTAATTCCATTAGAGAATTTTAGCAATTATGTTGCCGCTCGCCCCAATATTTTTATTCCTGAAGACAAAGTGTTGAAGTTAAATGGAATAACAAAAACAGGGTTACATCCTGCAATGACTGGATTACAAACCATGTTTAATGAAGGTAAATTAAATATAATTCATTCGGTAGGGTATCCCCAACCTAGTTTCTCTCATTTTAGAGCAACTGATATTTGGATGAGTGCTAGTGATAGTAATAATGTAGTAAATAGCGGATGGGCAGGAAGGTATCTTAATCATGAGTACCCTAATTTCCCTATTGGATATCCCAATTCTTCTATGAGAGATCCTTTGGCTATCCAAATAGGATCAGCCACCTCACTTACATTACAAGGGCCAGCAGTAAGTATGGGAATGAGTATTAGCAATCCTTCCAACTTTTATAATCTAGTGAATGGCATACAAGATCCTGCACCCAATACGCCAGCTGGTAAAGAGTTAACATTTTTAAGACAGGTTTCTCAACAAACACAACAATATGCTTCCGTTATTAAAGATGCTGCTTCAAAAGTTACTACTCAGGTAACTTATCCAACAGGCAATAGTTTAGCAGACCAATTAAAAATTGTTGCTAGATTAATAAAAGGCGGTTTGCAAACAAGGGTGTACATGGTTAATTTCGGAGGCTTTGATACGCATTCAGCGCAAGTGAATTCGTCTGATACAACAACTGGATCACATGCCAATTTATTGGGTAATGTAAGTAGAGCAATTAAAGCTTTTCAAGACGACCTTAAATTTTTAGACATCGAAGATCGCGTAATTGGAATGACGTTCTCTGAATTTGGAAGAACAATAAAAAGCAATGCTAGTACTGGAACCGATCATGGTTCTGCTGCTCCTTCTTTTGTGTTTGGTAAAAATGTTTTAGGCGGTATAACAGGCGATACGCCTATGTTTAGTTCTAGTTTAACATTTAATGATAACCTACCTTTCCAATACGATTTTAGAAGTGTGTATGCTACTATTTTGAGTAATTGGCTTTGCGTAGATAATAAAGACTTACAGCAAGTGATGTTGAAGAATTTCCAAACAATGCCTTTGGTGAATGCTGCAAGTTGTAAAAAAGCAGTGAATTTATCGGGTGAAACATTGGTTAGTAATTATCCCAATCCATTTGTGAGTAGCACTGTTATTACTTTTAAGACCAATGGTGGCCATACATTGATTCAAATTATAGATACCACGGGAAGGGTTATTACTAATTTAGTCGATCAAACTTACTCAGCAGGAACTTATACAGTTACTTTTAATGCAGGAACCATTCCTTCAGGAATATACTATGTAAGATTGCAAAATATGAGTGTTCAACAAGTAAGGGCCATGATTAAGGCCGGAAGATAACTGTAGTTTCTTTTTATTGCCTGGGTTGCACCTAGTTAAGCATGGAAAAAACTGAAAAATGATTTTTTGCAACAATGATGTAAATATTGGCAAAAAAAGTGGAACTTCGTATACTAGATTATTTAAGCCTTCATGTGTAAGAAATACAGATCTTGTTTATTTATAATTTTAGTATTTCTCTTTAATAGCGATTTAGCTGCTCAATCTTGCAATTATACCATTAGCGGACAAATTACCAATAAGACAACTAAAAAAGGGTTGTCATCCATTGGGGTATTGGTTAATCCTGGCAATTTTAAAACCATTACAGATAGCCTTGGTCATTTTTTGATTTCAACATTATGTGCGAATAATTATACCATCAAGCTATACAGTAAGGATGAATTATTAGAAAGCCAAACCATCAACCTAACAAAAAGCCAAACCATCAATTTTAGCATTAATCTTACTATTACCGATTTAGAAGAAGTGGTGGTAAGGTCAAAAAAAGATGACAATAAAAATACCATCAAAGAAGAATTAAGCATAAAAGAAATCGATCAAACAAGGGGGCAAACATTAGGAGAGGTTTTGCAAAGAGTAAACGGAGTTACCGTTTTGCAAACAGGCAGTACCATTTTTAAACCTGTTATTCATGGATTGCACAGTCAAAGAATTCTTATTTTGAACAATGGAATAAGACTAGAGGGGCAACAATGGGGCAGTGAACATGCACCAGAAATTGATCCATTTACAGCAGATAAATTTACTGTGCTAAAAGGTGCAGGTGCATTGAGGTATGGGAGTGATGCAATTGGAGGAGCTGTATTGGTAGAACCGAAATCATTGCCCGAAACACCAGGTACTAGTGGAGAAATCAATGCTGCTTATTTCGACAATAATCGCATGTATGTTTTGAATGGGATGTTACAGCAAAATGTTAAAAAAATACCTGCATTGAGTTGGCGGTTACAAGCAACCTATAAGCGAGGCGGCAATAGTAGAACCCCCGATTATTGGTTATGGAATACAGGTGTAAAAGAGTTTAATTACGCAGCATCGGCAATTTATAGAGGAAAAAAAATTACCTCTGAATTGTTTTTATCGGCATTTAATACCGAGCTCGGCATTTTCATAGGATCTCATATTGGCAATTTAACTGATTTAGAAACAGCCATACAAAGCCAAAAGCCAATTCAAAATATAGATGCATTTTCTTATGAAATTGGAAGACCCAAACAAGAAGTAAGTCATTTCATGTTGAAATCTAAAACGGTTTATCAATTGAATGAATGGTATAAAATGAATCTGGTTATATCCCAGCAAGAAAATATTAGAAGGGAGTACGATAGAGTATTTATTACCAATAGGCCAGAGTTAGAATTAAATATTGGTACATCAATCATAGACCTTTCCTTAGAGCAATCGGAAAGAAAGCCTTCACAAACCATTGTTGGTATTACTGGAACCTTGCAAGAAAATGTATGGAGTGGAAGTAGGTTTTTCATACCCAATTTTGAATCAACCAATTTAGCTGCATATGCAATAAGAAAATGGAATACACAACCATGGTCTTTTGAAACAGGCATTCGCTACGATTACAAAACACTAACTACTTATAGAAATCAGAATAATCAAACAAGAAGCCTAACGCAAAACTTTAATAATATTTCCGCATCATTGGGTACAACCTATAAAATCAATAATGATTTGCGTTTTTTGATGAATGCCGCAATGGCTTGGAGAGCACCCCAAGTAAATGAATTGTTTGTAAATGGATTGCACCACGGATCAGCCAGTTTCGAAATAGGCGACTCTACTTTAAAAAGTGAGCGAGCATATAATTTCTCTGCGCAATTAAAATACGAACCAGATAGTAGTTGGAATATTGATGTTGGGGTTTATTATAATCTAATCAACAACTTTATCAATTTAGTTCCATCTGTTCCTCCAACACTTACTTTAAGGGGAGCATATCCAACTTTTAGGTTTATTCAAACCAATGCATTATTGGCAGGTACAGATATCAGCGTACAAAAAACATTCAATAGGCATTGGGCAGCTGGGGTAAAAGCAGCTATTTTATTTGCAAGAGATCGGATAAAAAACGATTGGTTATTGCAGATGCCCCCCAATCGGTTGGAGTATAACCTAACTTATAATATCAGCTCAAAAAAAATGAGCAATAGTTATGTACAACTAAAATGGATAAATGTACTAGAACAAACAAGGGTGCCTGCGGACTTTAACGATTATTTGCCACCGCCTCCCGCATATCATTTATTGAATATAGAATTTGCAACAACGTTACAAGTTTACAAAAAAAACACTACCTTTGGTTTGAGTATTTTAAATTCCTTAAATACTCAATACAGAGATTATATGAATCGTTTCAGGTATTTTAACGATGAAGTAGGAAGATCTTTGGTATTGAGGGTTAAAATTCCTTTGTAAAATGAAAAGATTTCTTTTGGCAGTTTTGGTTATTTCTGGAGTAGTGGGATGTAAAAAAACGGCATCCCCAGCAGATGAGAATGAACATGAGTCTGTAAATAAAATCGAATTTGTTTTTAATAGTACAGGATCAGCTGCAAGAACTTTTATCATGGAAGATCCGGATGGAGATGGTGGAAATCCGCCCAGTAGAATTGATACCATAAAGTTGAATGCAGGCACTACTTATACATTGGATGTAAAAACGTATAATTTGGTAAATGGTGTTCAAAAAGATATTACCTCAGTCATTTCCAGCCAGTCTAGTTCACATGAATTGTATTTTATTCCAACGGGCATTACTGTAGCCATAACAAAGAACGACAAAGACAGAAAAAATTATCCAGTTGGATTGAATTCAACATGGGTAGTTGGCTCCGCTGCAACCGGAACTATCCGATTTAAAGTAATGCATAAACCAGCTGGTATTAAGGGGCCCAATGATGCACCCACTGTAGGGCACAGTGATATTGATTTAAATATCCCTGTGAAATTGCAATAATATTGCAATTAATTTGCAACATTGATTCATTTATATTATTTTTGCCTTCATAAAATTAAATGAATATGAAAAAATTAGTTTTGGTTATGGTGTTGTTTGTTAGTGCTGGAATTGTTTCTGCACAAACAAAGTATGGTGTAAAAATTGGCTATAATGCTGCAAATGTTTCTGCCAATGATCCAGACATTAAAGAAGATGGTAAAACACTTTCTGGTATTGGTTTTGGCGCCTTTGTTGATTTTTCATTGGGTAAAAATTTCTCTTTACAACCTCAACTTAATTACAACAGAAAAGGAGTTGCATTAGAACATAATGGTCATAAGGATAAAATTCAGTTTAATGTGATTGATATTCCGGTAAATGCACTTTATCGCACCAATAACGGCTTTTTTATTGGTGGTGGTCCAAATTTTGGATACAATCTTTCTGGTGGATTAAGAGTACATGATGATCCTACAGAAAATGTTGATTTTACATTTGGTAAAGGCGCAGACGATATTAAAAGGTTGGACCTAGGCCTTAATCTATTAACTGGATATGAATTCAAAAACGGGTTGTTTCTAAGCGCAAACTATTTAGCAGGATTAACCAATTTGTCTAATGATGCTAGTGAAAAATGGAGAAATAATCTATTCAATTTTTCTTTGGGATACA
>Ga0164293_10000244_pt1 | contig 40631 bp, 63 predicted proteins | sample GEODES118metaG_FD_111487 | JGI IMG/M metagenome (GOLD analysis project Ga0164293, IMG submission 111487) | Eutrophic lake water microbial communities from Lake Mendota, Wisconsin, USA - GEODES118 metaG | ecosystem: Environmental > Aquatic > Freshwater > Lake | place: USA: Lake Mendota...
AAGGGGGTGTGGGGGAAAGAGAGGGGGGAACAAGGGGGGAGGAAGGGGTGTCACTTTCCGTCACAACCGTAACAAGTGACGCTTTGTTACGCCTGTAACGCTCTTGCCGCACCGCACCGCTCGACCGCACCGGCTGCGCAGCGGCTTCCATTTCGGCAACAGCCGCAACAATGGCTTCCGGCGACATGCCAGCGGCGATCATGTGCTTGACGGCAACGGCGATGCTCATGCCACCACCTCAACAGGCGTGAGAGTGACGACGACGCGGCCCGGTTTCTCAGGCTTTGCCATGACAGGTGCGGCCCAGATCCAGCGGCTATCGTCAATTCCGATGGCGTCTGATATTCCGTCGAGGTGCGGCTTAATTGAAGCGATGCAGTTGTCGAGATCGCGGCGTCGGGCGTTCGGAGGAATGAATGTCACCTGGATGCTGACCGATGCCCAAGTCGTCGGCAGGTAGGTGGACGCGGAAAACGTGGCAAGATGTCCTTCACGACGCGCAGCCTTCTTCGCCCTCGCCAGCGTTGCCCAATGGCTGCGTGCGTTGGGGGATAGGGCGCGGGAAGGCCAGCCGAGGGTTACGGTCATCATGTGGCCACCATCTTTGACACCAGATCGCCCTCGGTGCCGGTATCCTCTGCCATCTTGAGATTGCGAACAGCCTGCTTGAAATACGCGGGCTTTAGTTCGGTGCCGGCGAACCTGCGACCGTGCTTGATCGACACATAGCCTTCCGATCCGATGCCCATAAATGGCGAGTAAACCAGATCATCCGTGTTGCTCCACAGATGCACGGCGCGTTCGATCACGTCCAACTGGAGCGGGCAAAGATGGCGCTCGTCCTTGTCATCGCGCGCAACAGCGACATTGAGAACGTCTGTCTGGTCAATCGTGGTCCAGACCGGCGATGCCGCTTCCTGCCACCATGAGACAGGATAAACACCGGGATCATGCGTTACCGGCTCCGGCGTCTTGCCGTCGCTTTCCTTGCGGAACACCATCAGATAATCAGGCATCCCGACACGAACCCGGCTGCCATCGGTGCGCAGTGTCTTGTAAAGCAGGCCATGCGCCTTGGTGCGGGTCATCTCGACCACGGGGCATTTCCAGATGGTCACGCGGGAGTGGTAAACCCAGCCCTCATCTTCGTGAACCTGGCGGATGAGACCCGGCAGATCGAACAGCCCAATTACGCCATCGCGCTGCTTGCTGGTCGGCAGGTCGGAGCAATGGACGGCACTAATCCTGCCGGGTTTGGTGACGCGCAAAAGCTCACGCACAAGGTAACGATAGCGCTCGGCGAACTCGTCATGGTCTGCCACGTTGCCCATATCGCGCTCGCTCTCGGAATAGACATAAAGCTGCGAGAATGGCGGCGAATAGACGGACAGGCCGACGCTGTTATCTGGCATCGTGGCGGTGAACTCCACCGTGTCGGCATTGTATGCGGCAAAGCGGTTGGAAATGTGCTGGTCAAGAACTGCGTTGGTCATGACATCATCCATGCAGGAACAATCGCCTGCTTGCGGGGTTCATAGGAATGAAGGCGGGTTTCGGTGCGATGGGCGCGGGCCATGGCCTGCGTCATCTCGCGTTTCATGGCGTTGTGGTCTCCGGCTTTGCGGCTCACAACATCCCAGATGGCGGCTTCGGTATCGGCAAAGACAACATGGCAATCGACCGGGCGCGTCTGGCGAAAGCGCCAATGCCGACGAACAGCCTGATAAAATGCCTCGTAGGAAAAGCTCATCCCTGCAAAGACAGTGCGGGCGCAATGCTGCCAGTTCAGGCCAAATCCTGCGATGCTGGCTTTCGTGACGAGAACGCGGATCTGGCCTTGCGTGAACGCCGTTAGCCGCTCTTCCTTCTGTTCGGCGGTCATCGAACCGCGAACCTCAACGGCTCTAGGTATTGCCGCCATGATGGCATCGGCGTCGTAATCAGTCTCGACCCAGACCGTCCATGGCTCGTTTGGTTCGCGTGCCACGATGTCTGCAACCATCGAAGCGCGGGCCTCGCATGTCAGCCGCTTTTCCTGATGCACGGACGTTGCCGACATGTCAGGCATTCGGAACAGATGGGCTTGCCCGTCCTTCTCTTCGCCCTTGCCCTTTGTGCGATCAGCCGCGACTAGGTGCCGGTGCATGTTCAGTTCCGGCATATCAAAGCCGGCATCCGAGAAGCCCAGATCAGACGGCTTGCTGACGCACCTTGCCCATGACGCCACCCAATCCCAGAACGGGCGCACGCCATGGCCTTTAAGCCTCCATGTGCCGGTGTCTGCGCTGTCATGCAGGAACCAACGCATAAGCATCTGATCGCGTGTCATGATGCCAAGGAACTCAGCGTGAGTGCCAAGCTCGGTGTGGTCATTCGGCGCCGGCGTAGCAGTGCAGGCCAGCCGGTAAGGCGTGCGTGCAAATGCCTCGATCAGCCGCTTTGTGGTCTGGCCTGAAAAGCTCTTGAGGATCGAACTCTCATCAAGAATGATGCCGGAAAAGTCAGACGGGTTGAACAGGTGCAGCCGCTCATAGTTGGCGATGACGATGCGCGCATCTTGCGGTCCACCGTCGCGCGAAACACAGGCATCTATGCCGATGTCGTCAGCCTCGGTCTTGTGCTGGCGTGTAACGCCAAGAGGGGCCAGCATCAGGACAGGCTTATTCGTGCGGCTGACAACCTCCTGCCCCCATGCAAGGGCGGAACGTGTCTTGCCCAGTCCGGTGTCAAGGAACATCGCACTAGACCCGGCGCGAAGGCTGAACTCAACAGCGGCCTTCTGGTGCGGAAACAGCGATGACGGAAGGTCGAAGTCACCATCGAAGCCGACCGGCACAAATGCGCCATGGCTTTTGGCGATAAGGTTTCGGTAATCGGTCAGGCTCACGATGCCACCTTTGTATTGCGCTTGCTGCGGTATGTCTTGATGGCCGAGCGGTTTTTATCCCGCTGCCGGTCGAGCAGGTGTGCGGCCTCTTCTGGCGTATAACCACGGATGGTCTCGCCTGTTTTGACGGCCTGTGTTCTGATAGCGTGCAAGATTGTGGTGTGGTCTCGGTCGCCGAAAAACCGGCCAATCTGGGGCAGGCTCCACGCATACCGAACCTGCGCGACGGCAACGATAGCCTCGAACCGAGCGGCCACGATTTTAGCCCTCCGGCATGGTCCCATGATGTCCTGAAACGTCACGCCGTGGCGCTTGGCAATGGCCGCTACAAGCTGCTTGGTTTCGGCCATCCCGATGGGGCCTTGAGGCGTTGAAACGTACAGATATTTGGCGATAATCGTGTCAACCAAGGGCGCGGGCGGTGCTGGCTTTGCCGCAACCATGTCCGGTTTTTTGGCCGGTTCGCGCGGAATAAAAACCGGGCTGCTGGCTGCTGGTGCAAGGCCCATCCTAGCGCGACGGGCTGCATGGTCTGCGGGTGTGGGGATATACTCAATCATGGACATGGGCGCACTCTGAATAAAAGGGACGCGACCGAAGCCGCGTCAGTTACCATCGCGCAGGGAGGGACACGATGGGGGAGGGGTGAATGGTTTTGCAGCGGTAAAATCGTCGGCCAGGATGACGCCGCCTGATGCTTGCAGAATTGGCAGACGCCACCGATGTGGAACCGAGCCGCGTTGACGCCATTTCCGGCGCGCTTCGATCTTGACGCCGAGGCGCTCGGCAATTGCGTCGATGTGTGCCCACTTGGGGATTGCGTTTGTCATGGCGCTTTTTATAAGACAGACCGTCCGGCACCGTCAAGCCCCAATAATTCCGAAACTAAGACAAAATGTCCTTGACATGTCGTTTGGGTTGATCCATTATCCAGACACACACAAGGGAGACAGGCAATGACGCCAGCAACACAAATTTTCGTCGAGTTCCGCAATCGCCGCTTTCCGGTTGCTGATTTTGCCGCCGCGTCTGCGCTGTATTGCAAGAAGCGCGATGCGCTCGGCAAGGGCAACAGCCAGACACCAAAAGCACGCATCGTTGACGCCAGCGGCGAGCCGGTTGCGCGCATTTCATACAATGGCCGCATCTGGCCCGATGCCGAATGGTTCGACGGCATGACGCCGCTTTTTTGCAACCGCACGTGAGGGAGACGGCAATGCCCAACTACACCAACCACCCCCACTACCCGCCCGGATTTGCCGGCACGAATTACGAATCCAGCCTCGTTCCAGATCAGGTCAACGTGTCGCTGGAACAGTTCAGCTTTGGGCCTTTCATCATCAGCATCGAAGGCATGAATGACCGCATCGAGGCTGTGTATGACACTGAGCAGGGCCACGTTATCGGATACCGCGAATACCACGAAGGCGCGTGGCGTCGTTACATGATGCCGGTCTGCCTCGCCGATGTCATTGAAGCGTGGTTCTCGACTGGCGATGGCCTGCGCGCCGTCCAGCAGGCAATCCAAGAAGCGATCGAGGAGGCGCTGTCATGAGCCTCTTTCTCGCATCCATCCGCAAGGCTGACATCACCGACTTGATGGCGCTCGTCATCATCATCGCAACCGGCGCGCTGGGTTATGCGCTCATCCCGATGGTGCAGCCATGAGCGAGATTGACGACGTGGCAGAGCCAGATGGCGCGCCAGTATTTCAGATGCAGCACGATTTGCGGCTTCGCGATTGGTTCGCAGGGCAAGTGCTGACAGGGATGCACGCGCGGGACGCGCACGACGAAGGTCTGGCAACGCCGCAACAGCGCGCACGCCTTGCATACATTGATGCCGACGCCATGCTTGAAGCCCGCAAGGTGCAACCATGAGCGAGCTAATCGGCCTTCTTATATTCGCCGGCCTTGTCGGCTTTCTGTGCGCCATCGCACTGCGCGGGACTGTCAACGCCATCGCACCAGAGCCAGACAATGAGCCGCGCCGCACACCCGAACAGCGCTATCGGGAGAATGCAGAATGAGCCTCGCAAACGCATTCATTCGGCTGGCCAAAACGCAGCGCCAGATTGCCGGCGAATACGCTGCCGAGATCAAGGCCGGCCTGCACGTAAAGTGCATTGACCAGAAGCGCACCGAGATTGCGCGGCTGCGTAAGGCAGTGAAAGAAAACTTGAATTGGGCGCGTCGCGAAAGGGAAACGACATGAACCCGCAATTTCTTCAACAGCTTCGCGCTGCACATGCCTCGCTGATCGAAGCACACCCTGGAATCGCCGAGGATGACGCATTCCTTGCGGACATCATAGAAGGGGAGACGGACGCCAACGCCATCATGGAACGGCTTGTAATCGAACGCCGTGAAGCCATGGCTAACGGTGAAGCCATGGACAAATTGGCGGAGGATTACGCGAGATTGTCCGACCGCTGGACAGCCCGAGCCGAAGCCCGCCGAAAGCTGATGGGCTTGGTTCTGGACGCAACCGGGCTGCGCAAGATGCAGACCCCAGCCGGAACCGTGAGCATGTCACCGGGCCGCGTGTCGCTGGCTTTGGCTGACGATTTCACGCCGCCGCAGGGCTATGCGCGAACCAGAATTGAACCCGACAAAGCCGCGATTAAAGCCGCTTTGGAGGCAGGTGAAACCATGCCCGGTGCGTCACTCGTGACCGGCAAGCCAATCGTGAAGGTGCTGTGATGACATTCGACAAAGACATCATCAAAGCGTTGTCCGGCAAGCTCAATCCTGAGCACGTCAAAGAGCGCTCGCAGTCTGGCCGCAAGCTGTCCTACGTCGAAGGCTGGCACGCCATCGCGGAAGCCAATCGGATCTTCGGCTTTGACGCATGGAACCGCGAGACGGTTGACATCCGGCTTGTCCAGGAGCGGGAGCGGACAGTTGGGCAAGGCACCGGCTGGGGTGTGACTTACATCGCCCGCGTGCGTGTCACAGTTGGCAGCATCATTCGCGAGGGTGTCGGCTCCGGCCATGGCATTGACCGCGATCTGGGCCTAGCGCACGAAAGCGCAATCAAGGAAGCCGAAACGGACGCAATGAAACGCGCCCTGATGACATTCGGCAACCCGTTCGGGCTGGCATTGTATGACAAAGATCAATCGAATGTCGGCATTGATCCGCCCGAATTGTCGGCACCAGCCAAGGTTATGCTCGCTACGATTGACAGCCTGACAAGCCGATCTGACGTGTCGGAATGGGTGTTCGCCAATCGTGAAGCCGCCGAACGTCTCAAGGATGGCGCTGCCGTTCTGGCCCATGCCCGCGCACATTTCAAAGCGCTGCCGGAAGAGTTGCAGTTGCATGAGGCTGCCGAATGACAAGCAAAGCGGAATGGCTTGCGCTGGCCGAGCGCTGCGAGAAGGCGACGGGGTCGGATCGGGACATCGAGCGCTGCATGGGCAGCCTGCTGCCAGAAGGGTTCCAGATGATCCCGTATTTCGGTTTCACCGGCTCCCTCGACGCCATCACGTCGCTGATCGAGCGGGAGTTGCCGGAAATGCGGTGGCTGTGCAGGCCGGATAAAGAAGGCGGGTTTGGGACGTTGTATGCCGCGCCGGAGGCAATCGAGCAGGGGTCTCTCAAGACATGGAAGACAATCAAGCAGGAATCTCTCAAGGAATGGCCTTGTTGGGCTTATGCCGATACGCCAGCCCTCGCCCTATGCGCCGCGTTCTGCCGCGCTATGGCTGAGAAGGTGACAGCATGAGCCGCGCCGTTCTCGTCATATCATCGGATGACATCCGCCAGAAGGCAGCGAACTGGTGCGCCAAAGCCCCGCCGATGACGCGCGTGGAGTTCAAGGCACCCAAGCGCACGCTGCCACAAAACGCGCGTATGTGGGCGATGCTCACGGACATCGCAGGGCAAGTCGAGTGGCACGGGTTGAAGCTGTCAGCCGATGACTGGAAGCTGATCTTCCTCGACGGCCTCAAGTCCGAATTGCGCCTTGTGCCGAACCTGAACGGGACTGGCTTCGTCAATTTAGGCCGGTCGTCATCTGATTTAACAGTGGCCGAGATGGGCGACTTGATGACGCTCATGGAAGCGTTCGGTGCGAACCGTGGCGTTGTGTTCCATGATCAAGAAAGGGCAGCGTGATGAAACACCGTGAGGTTAAAGTCGCTACGATACCGCATACAAACGACGATGGCGCATCGCTTGATTGGTATTATATTGTGCCGTCGGATACTAAAGACTTGGATATTTTTGTATATTTTCAGGCCGAAGATGGGCCTGAAGAACCGCCTTTTGATATTATCGCAGAGTGCGAAAACCTTGATTGTGCGATTGAGATTATGCGCCTGTGGAATGAACACCACGGGCAACGCCTATGAGCCGAGCCGTCAAGGAATGGGTGGGCAAGACGCCCGACAGCAAGATACCGCCACGGGTGCGGCTCAGGATATTCGAGCGGCATGGCGGGGTGTGTCACCTGTCAGGCCGCAAGATAGCAGCCGGTGAGCCATGGGATTGTGACCACATCATCGCGCTTATCAATGGCGGGGAGCACAGAGAGACGAACCTCGCCCCGGCATTGCGTGACAAGCACAAGGCCAAGACTGCCGATGACGTGGCTGAGAAGGCCAAGGTCGCGCGCAAGGCGAAGGCTAACTTGGGGTTAAAGCCAGCCCCAGCCAAGCCGATCCAATCCGCAGGCTTTGCACCGAAGCCAGCGAAACCATCCACCGCCAGACAGCCTAGCAAGCTAGAAGGCCTGCCGAGAAGAGCGATTTACCGATGACACCCAAACGCAGCGAACATCAAGAACGCATCAGCCAAGCCATGAAATTGCACTGGAAGAAGCGCAAGGCCGGCATCGACGCGCTGGCGCTTCTGCTCGACGAGGATCGGCTAGAGGAAATCATCACTGACAGCATAGACCTAGACTGGACGCCTCGCACCGCAGCTAGGGCTATCGTGCGAGCGATGAAAGGCGGGGATACATGACACGCCCCGCCCGCGTCACGATGTCAGACATGGCAAGGGCCGTCCGTGCGGCTGATGCTGGACGTGTGCCGCGTGCCGTCGAGATAGCGCCTGATGAGACAATCCGCATTGTGCCGGTTGACCCATCACCCCGGCCCGTCATAATGCCCGCACCGTGGATGCCAGACCAGTGGCTTGGATATGGGAAGGTGGATTGATGCCTCCCGACATCAGCATGTGCGCCGATGACGAATGCCCATCGCGGGCCGAGTGCTATCGAAGCAAGGCAAGCGGAACTGTGCCGCATGTGCCGTGGCAGGCGTTCACGGATTTTCAACGGCAGCCGGAAGATGAACGGTGCGGCGATTTCTGGCCGGTTTTACATACAAACCGCATTTTTGTAGTGCAAAGCGAACAGAAGGACAAGCCATGACTGACACAAACGATCTGGTGGCGAGGCTGCGAGCTTACGAGCCATACAACCATTTCAAGGATGGGCCGCTTATCCGCGAAGCCGCCGACACCATCGAGCGGCTGACGATCGAGCGGGATGAGGCGCGGCTGAGAGGCGACGTGCATCAAGGCCCGATGCAAGGCTTTGCGGCGATTGACCCAGCGACGGCGAACGTCGATTGGCGAGCCCGTGCCACAAACCTCGCCGCCGAGATTGCGCGGCTGACACGCGAGCGGGACGAGGCGCAACGTGAGAACATGGACATGGTGTGGCAACGGCGCAGTGCAGAGTTTCGCGCCCGCGTCGACGAGAAGCGGATTGCCAAGCTGGAAAGCGAGCGGGACGAGGCGCGGGCAGCGGCGTTGGAGGAAGCGGCGAAGGTAGCGGATGCACGCGAACTGCACTGGTCAGAGGACGCGGAACAATCAAATTCCGGGGCCGCTGCGCACATCTTCCGTCGCAAGGCTGACGCTGCCGAGCAGATCGCTGCCGCCATCCGCGCACTGAAGGAGCCGACATGAACCGCCAAGCCAGAACAAGCAGCCCTGATGGCGCATACGTCGCTGATGAGTTCAAGACACATCAGGAAGGGGACGTGGTGAGCATCTATGTGCCGGATAACCCGCTTTTGTATGACGGCTGGACGCCACCACCACCACCGCCAGCCGATATGGTCGAGCGCGCTGTATCGCTTTGGGGTTATGCCGCGCTTATCATTATGAAAGATGGCACGTTCCGGCTGACATTTGACGCCGAGGACGCCTTTCACAATGAAACCGGCGATATTGTCAGCCCTGAATTTGCCGCCGCCGCCATCAATGAATTTGAACACGCCGCCATCATCCCGATCGGGACAGTTCCGGCTGATTAGTCCAAATTTGGACTAGGACTACACCGAACGGGATAATTCCGCATATTGCAGCCTGTTTTTCCGCCGATGAAAACAGACCGCAGGCTGACTAGAACGAGCGTTTCGCCTCTTTTAGCGCTTGACATATGGTGTCAATATGATACCTTGTCTATGTCAACAGGGAGACACGCAGATGCTGAAGACCAAAACCGGATACGCCGAAAAGACTGGCGAGTGGCGCGACGGCGCATTCCCAAAAGCAACAGGTGGGGTTGCCCGTCTTACCGTCCGTGACGACCAGACCAACGCAGTTTGGAAGTTTACCGGCAAGCAAAACGATGCAGTCGCCGCGATTGCCGGTGCCTACATCAACAAAGGCTTCGGACGCGACAAGGTTGCCTGCCTCTATGGCTCGCACATTGAAATCGAAAGCCAGCCCGAAGGCTTCTGGGTTGGCAAAGGCAAGCCAAACGAAGACGGAGAGTTTGACGACTTTGAACCCAATCTGACCGCGTTTCCAAACGTTGTGGCATATTGACATCAGAGAGGAGCAACGGACATGCGAATCATTCTCATCGACAATTACAGCGGCTACATCTGGGGCGATAGCGCCGACTATAAAGGCCGGACCTTCACGCTTGACGACGCCCTGTCGTTTAAGGCTGACCTTAGCGCGACAAGCGAAGATGATTTCGCGTTGGCTTACGCTGCGGCGATGGATGCTGACATTGGTGGCGAGCCAAGATCCTACGGCATGCACCGTGCTTCATGCGCGCGGAATGGCGGTTCGGGATATATGGCATATCGCGCCGACGTTGATGGGTCTGAAGCCGTGCCAGTTGTTCATGATGGGCAAGACAGCGATACGATTGAAGCCGTTGAGGCAGATTGCCGTTGTCTCGGTTTCATTTCTTACCATTCAGCAGAGCAGGAGTAAGGCAAATGACAAAAACCAAAGCCACAGAAATTGCTCAGGCGTTCAAGGCCGCATACATAAACAAAAACCGCCAGTGGAACGTAGCAAGCTTGGAAACAATACTGCCAGACGGTTATTCAATGCCCGCTGCGACGGATGAGGATTTTATGCCGCCGACAATTGAGGTCATCGCCAACGCAATTTACAAAAACGCGCAGAAAATTTGAGATGACACCAGATCAATTCCGCGAAGCGCGCAAGTCTTTTGGCCTCACACAGTCCGCATGGGCTAAAGCGCTGGGCCTTAGCCTGTCGCATACAAAGAAAATCGAGGGCGGTGGCGCTGTCACGCCAACGATTGCCCTGCTCATCCAGTCTTATTTAACGCACGGACTAAAAGGGGAATAAGATGTTCCACACCTACGTGCTGGTCCACGCTCAAGACCCGATTAAGGGCGGGAAGAAGCTGGTCGATATCGACCGCGCCAGCTTCTTGATGGACAAGACGCTGCTTGCGCAGTCCATAAAAGCCATGAACGACGAACGCGACAATGACCCACGCCACGACGCAGTTTATGACGCGCAATGGATTTGGGACTACTACTGCCAGCGGCATTGTGAGAAATATGGGCAGGGCTTCGGTCCAGACATTGACCCAAACTGGGATCAATAAACCTGAACGCCTTGCTGTTTGGCCCACTCAAGAATTTGCTGTCCAGTTAAAGCAGCACCAGCAGCACCAGCCAAGCCAGCGGTGATGTCTCGGAAATGAGCCTTTGCCGGATCAAACTGCGCCGAAGAAAGCCTGATGCCGTCGCCCGTGAGCTTAAGCACTTCATGCCCATTGCCGACGGCATCAAAACCTGCCTCCTTAAATATTGTTTGAGGGGCGGCGCTGCGTCTCATAGCTGCCCGAATTTCATGCCCGCTATTGTCCACAATTGCATCCGGCCTTACGCGGCCATAGTTCAACACAGTGGCTTGATCCCTGCCAACCAACGACGCCAAATCAACAGCTAATTTGGGGTCGTGCTTCTGTGCAGCAGCCAGCAGGTTACTAAGTTGCTTTGCTGTTACAGGATTTTCGTCGAGGAATGCGTTTTGTAAATTTAACCTGAACTCACGGTTTTTGCCAAAGCCCTTGTCGCCAGTTGATCCGCCTGCGTTGTATTCTGGGTTGCGTGTGAAGTGTGCGCCTCTTGGGTATTCACTGGGGTCTTTTCCCTTATCGCCACGATAAAACGCACCTTCGTCATATCCCATTGACTTGGCACGCGCCATTCTTGCTGCGTCGTCGCCTCCCGGCCCTCCTGGTGGCTTGATGCCCATTCGCAACTCATTTGGACCGCCCGACCGGATCGCGCCAGCGCCAAGCGTCATCAGGCCCGCAAACTCCGCCGCACGTCCAACAGCCTCGTCAGACATGGGGTTGACCTTGCCCGCATACACGTCACCGGGAAGCGTCACAGCGCCGTAAGCGCTTTTGGCAAGTTCAGCCGGCCATGACTGCATCAAGGCATCCGAAATGCCTGCCCGGTAATCCTGCGCCCGCCGCTGGTCGGCTTGATACAGGTCGGACGCCATGCCCCGCAGCGACATATCAGCATCTTGACGTTGGTCCGGAAATGCGGCCATCGGCTGGCCGACGCCGCGCATCATGGCTTCAGCAATTTTATATCGTGCGTCCATGTCGCTTCCTCAGTTGTCACGCGGCGCTAGGTGATTGATTGCACGCCGTAGATGCCATTCGGCCTTCTGTGCCTGCTCCATCGTGTCGCCCTTCTTGCCAGCCCTTAGAAGGTATTTCAGGGCCGCCGCGATATTGTAAGCTGCTACCGGGTTGCCGTTCTCGGAGACGGCTGACATCACGTCCTCCATCACGTCGATCGCCTGCCATTTGGCATTCTGGTAGTGGTGCGGGTTGATGCTGTCAGTCATTGCGCCTTCACCTTCGTCTTTGCGCCGCGCTCGAACCGCGCCCGGAGCCAGTCGAGATAGTCCGCGCCTTCCTCGACAGTCGGTGCGCACCAGACCCGCGAGCGGCAGTTGTCGGGCTTTGACGGGTCAATGATAACCATGGCTGAGGGGTGGATCTTGCGCGCCCTGAACTGGCCCTGCTTGGCGTAATCGTCCACAACCTTATAGCCGCTCGTTCGGACAAGCTGCGTCACCGTTCCGCATGGCATCACGTCGCCGGCATCCGCGCCCATGTGCAGGTGGCCGGCGACAACGATGTGATCCCGGTGTCCGAATAGCTGCTCCCTTGCGAGGCCATGAAGCGGGTTGAACTGGCTGTTGCCTTTGAAGTTGTGCCTTGCATTGATGCGGGTTTCGACGCCGTTCGGATGGTCCAGCGCGAGCCTTACGCCGTGGGGCTGGTCAACGCCTTCCGAGCCTCGCATGATCCAGTCGAGCGGGTCTGATGGCCCAGACCAAGCGTCATGATTGCCCCGCACAAGGAACAGCCAATTGACGCCAGCCCCCCGCAACATCCATTCGGCCAGCCGCCATGCGTCGGAAACGGTTGTGCCGCTTTCGGCATAAAGCCGCTGCAATCGACCGACCCAGTTATCGGTGAGGTCGCCGATGTTACCCGCAAACACGTATTCGGGCCGCTTGGCAGCGATGCCCAAATGGTCATGCAGCAGCTTGAAATTGCAGCCGCTATTGTCAACGTGCGGATCACCGAACACCATCAAGCCGATGGGGCCGGGTGTGTTCAATCGGATGCGGATGAGGTGCGTGGCGTCATCCGCCTCAATGACACGCTCGCTCTCGGCAATGCGCTTTTTTATCAAGTCGGCCAGCGGCAGCTTGCTTGATGGCAGGACCGGAGCGACGAAGGGCCTTGACTGAGACTGAGCCTTGAGCGCTGTGGCCCGGTTCAAGCGGTTGGCGAATGTCTTGCGCGGGATGCCGAGCGCGTTGGCTGCGTGTGTCTGGTTTCCGTTGCACTGTTCAAGTGCGCGAAAAATGGCGTCAACGTCAGCGGCAGAAAGTGACGGCGCTCCCATTAGCTGCGCCACCCCATGATGCGGGCGACAATCTGGTCCCATGCCTCCGGAGGTATGCGGGCGGAACCGCAATACATGCCAGCCGGCCCCACCAGGATAGCGCCACCAACGGGCAGGAACACCAACGCCGCGCTGGCCGAATTGCTGATCGTGGCGGGCGGGATGCTGTCATAGATAGCTGCCGCACGCTTGGCTTGGTCTGGTGTAAGGTGGACAATGGCAGCGCCTGCCCGGTCGGCCTGTTCTGTTGCTTGCGCGAGCGTGACGCATTGTGGTGCAGAGTTCTGCGCATTTGACCGGCTCGCGACTGTTAAAACGAACAGCAGCACCAGAAACCACACGATGAAATCCATGGGCCTTGTCACACGCCGGGGCATAGGCGTGCCGGGGATGGCATCTTTGAACATGGGAGTTCCTTTCGGGGGGATGTTCAACGCGGGCTAAAACTGTTGAAAGCCGTCGTCAGCCGTCGATCTGGCCGTTGTCGCGCCAGTGGTCGATCTGGCGTTGCAGGTCTCGGAGAAGTTCCGTCGCGAGGCCGTGGCCTAGGTGCTGAGACACGACAGCAAGCCCCGCGTGCATGACACCGGCAGCGGCTATCGGCTGAAGGATGGCGGGGATGATTGCCAGACGGTCGAGAGCGTCCATCGCGTGCTCGTCGGTCTGCGCGTCTAGGAATGTCATCTGGGCGTGAACGTGAGCCACGGCATGAACGCCGCCAGCTTTGCGCTAACGAACCCACCGAGCGCCGCAGCCGTCAGGATTAGCCACCTAGCCCCGCGTGCCTGCTGGAGCAGGTCATGCATGGCCGTGACCTTGGCCGACATTCCATCGACGGCATCCGTCAAGTGCTTCAGGTCGCTTTCGAGTTTAATCACCCGGTCTCGCGTGTCGGTGGATTCGCTCATTTCGTCACCCTCGACCAGCATCCGGCTTGCACGCCTGCTTCAAAGTGCCGTGAGATCCGCCGCTCGCCGTCGCGGGTTGTGGCCGTGACCGTCATCAGGCTATCGGTGAGGACGCCGCAGGGTTTACTTACCGGGACTGAGGATGCACACGCCCCTAGCGCGGCTCCAATCGCCGCCGCGAGCGTAACAGTCGTCAACATTCTGGATGCCCGCATCGGCCTTGTCCTTTGCCTTCTGGTTTGCGTCTGTGATTGCTTTGATTGCCTCGGCTTTTCCAGCCTCATAGGCGGCATTCGTCGCGCGCCAGTGATACAGGCCCGCAGCGGCCAGAACGCCAGCCACAAGCCACGCTGTGAGCGGGACGGCACGTAAAAGCGAAAGGGGCATCATTCGTCACCGCCTTGTGGTCCGCGAGCGTCATCCCAACGGGCATAAATGGCCAGCGCCGCACCTGCGAAGATCAACACGCCGATGACGATGCCTAGAACCGAGCCGGTGCTGAGTGGACCGGATGCCTGCTCCAGTGCCGTGCGGGTTTCGGAGACGGCAACCGCCGCACCACCCATCAGGGACACCGCGCCACCGGCCATCGTGCGGGACCGTGATAGGTCCGTTACCTTGCGTTCGGTGATGGGTTCTTCCGTCGCAGCTTCGGGCGGGATATTCTTTGCCGGAAAGCTGGCCCAAGGCAGTTGCCAGTGCGGGCCGTCTCTGAATTTTCGCCAGTCTCCGCCCCACTCGATTGGCACGCCTTCGGCCTGTGCAGCGCTCTTGATGGCCCTCGCAAGGGGATAATACAGCGGCCAATCCCATGACACATTGCCGGAAGCATCCACCGGCACGATGTCAACCGCGTGGCCTGTCAGGTGGCGTGAGTTCAGCGTCTTGGATGCGCCACGCTTTACAAGTTCACGCTGCCGGCTGAGTGTGCGTGTTCCTTCGATGACGCGGAACCGGGGAGCGCCTTCACGGGCAGCACGTTCGACAACGCCGACAAGCGCCAGGTGGACGCCTTGCAGCTTATTGTTGGATGAATGATCCAGCTTCCATGCGGTTCTCATGCGTCACCTCTGGTTAATGCTGCGTCCGACTTCGCGAGATACGCCGCCCCAGTCTGTGCGATCCCGTGGCACGGCGCATCCGGCAAGCATGACAGCCAGCAGGCCAATCAATGCCCCCTTGCCAGCTTCACCAACACGGACATGCGGGCCGACTGTGACGGCTGCCAGAGACGCCGCGTAGATGCCGATGGTGATGGGTGTCAGTGCCAGCCAGAAAGGCGATGCGAACACAGCCAAGGGCAGCGCAAATGCCGTCCCGCTGATGAGCCATGCGAGGGCGTCGGCCAGATCACGGCGCTCCGGAAACGCCCGATCTGCCAGTTGCTCGATGGGTTTTTCCCACCGGTTCGCGGAGCCGGACAGGTCACGGTCAACCTGCCCGAGCGTGTACCACCGCCCCCACGGCTGAGTGAGCCAGAGCCAGAGGCCACCGGCAACGATAGACGCCGTGATGATGGGCGAGCCTGCGAACCACGATGCCATACCAGCGGCAACGCCGATCACGGGACGGAGCCAGCCGAGACCGGAGCCACGAACCGCATTGAGTGTGGCGCATACGATAGCGGAGATGAGCGCTGTCATGGTCAGAACCTATCTGTTACCGTTGCGCCAAATGAGAATACCCGCGCCGTCGATGTGACGTTGCAAACAGCGGAGACGCGGAAGCCGGTAGCGTTGGCCAGAGCCAATGTTGGCGCGTTAAATCCGGTCATATTGTTGGTGAGAGCAACCGATGGCGTGCCAGTTCGCTTTGTGACTCTGTATGGAACCCCAAATGAGTAGCTTTGCAGGTTTGTTGCGTCGATTGACCAAAGCATTTCAGTCGTTGAGAATGTTTCGTAATACCGCAGACATGCCCGCAAATCCGCATCCCATGCAGGCAATTCCCATGACGGTGCTGCACCGATAGCCAGCGCATCCACATACAAGCCAACGTCGAATAGCTCGAACGTGGCGCTGGCCGTTCCCATGAAGTTGGTTTGTGCTGATGTGGTCGTGATGTTGGAACCCTGCCATGAGCCGGCAGTGCCTTGGAATGTCGTTCCGGCTGCAAGCGTGATTTGAAAGGTCAAGCCAATGCCGGTATCGGTCAGCCATGTTCCAGACGTGTCGCCGGGAATGACAATCGTGCGAACCAAATCCGTGTTGATTTCGCCACCTGCAATGGCGAAAGTGGTGACATAAGAACGATTGGTTGCGCTGTTCGTCAGGCGAAAACCGAACGTGCCGGCGAGCGAGGAACGGACGCCAAAACGGATAACAATTTGACGGGCCGATGCAGTGCCGAAACGGGCATCGGCAACCATCTGGCCTTCGATGGACTGAGATATGCCGTAAAAGTCGCCTGCCGCAATGCTGGCATCTGCCGCTTGTGCTGTATGCCGTAGCCGGAATGGCGAACCGCCCGGTGTTGCGCTCGCGACTTGCTGCACGCGCAATGTGCCGCCCGGTGTTGTTGACAGCGACGCAATCCACTGGTCCACGGCATAAACCGCGCTGGTCGTCAGATCGACAAGCGTAGTCCCCCGCTCTTGGCTGATCTGCATGCCGGGGTTGATGATGCGGTTGCGGTAGGTCTCGCCGAGATAGCGGACGTCAGCCGTGATGCGGTTGAGCAGATGCCCGTCAGCCGTAGCAGCCGCACCAGAGACAACGCCGGAGAATGTGCCAGTCGTGCCGCTGATGCCGCCCGTGAACGTCGCGCCAGTAAGAGCCGCCTTCTCGGTATCCAGTTCCGCAATAGCCGCTTGGGTGTTCGTCGCCGCGATGTTGCCAGCCGGGGTGAACGGCGTATTCGTCGCGCTGATGCCGAGGTTCGTCCTCGCATCCGACGCATTGGCTGCACCTGTGCCACCAGCCGAGACGGGACGGGCTGCATTGGCATCCGTGACAAGATCGTCTATCGTGGTGTTATAGGCTGCGCTCTGGATGGTTGTTCCAGAGACAACGCTGGGGCTGCCCTTGCTATATATACCGCCGCCGTTTCGAGGCATGGGGTGTCCTTTCAACGAAAAAACCCGCCGGTTAGGGCGGGCTGTGAGGTCTGATGCAGATTGACAGAAGCAAGCGGCCTTGGCCGATGAACCAAGAGCCGGGTGTTTTAATTGCTGGCCTTGCGATTGCGACAGCAATCACTCTTTCGGGTCGCGAGTTGCCGCCAATCTATTTTGGCGACATCGTGGCTCTTGCGTTGATATGCCTGTTTATATGGTGGTGTTATCGCCCATCACGGAGCAGAGACGATGCCGCCGCCCATGATGAGAGCGGCAATAGCTTTGCGCTGCGTCTCGGAAAGTCGTTCAAGCGCATTTGGCGCACCAAAGGCGGCTTGGCGCGTTCCCCCGGCTCGAATAATCCGCTGTAGGTCGGCAACACGTGCGTTCTGAATGGCCTCAGACGATGCGCGAGCGCCCGCGCCAGCCGCTGCCGATAGAAGGCTTGTGCCACCTGTTGCGCCTGCTGCGCCAAGTTGAAGAGCCGCCATTAGACCGCCACTTGTAGGATCAAGGCGACCAACAAGGCGCAATGCGTTTTGTGCTGGCGTCCCAAATACAGCATCACGGGCCGCGTCTAGTTCATCAGGCTTGAAGCCGCGCCTAAATTTGGGGTCCATCAAGATTTTAGCAATTTCTTGCCGCGTTGTGTTTTCGACATTACCACCCGTGCCGGATTTGGCAGCGCGAATGCCAGCCCGTTCTAAAAGCTCTTCAACCTTCGAGTTTTTTGCCTGCATGGCATACAATTCGCGTGCCGTTTTAATCGCGTCCGCCCCTGCCTTTGCGTCGCCCATCAGAACATCGCCTGACCGTGGGTTTGCAACAAGATTGTCAATCCCTTCCGCTATATCGCGGATCATGGCGTTGTTTTTTTTGTTGCCGGGGATAAAGCCACCAGAAGCAGCCTGTCGAAGCGTATCAAGTCCCTTTAGCGTGACATTGCCGCTCGCCTGATCTTGTATAGCGTTGAGCGCGTTAGCTACACCGGGCTGGTTTCCGGGAAGGTATCCCCGGCTGGTCAAATCGCCTTGGATGCGGGATTGCAGCGACTGCATTGCCTGTGGCGTATATACCACCCCAGCGTCATCAGCGGCGCGATACGCTGCGCTTGCACGAGCGGCAATATCATCGGCAGATGGCACTACAGGCTTAGTCTTGAGTGCGCGGCCTATTGAGCCGATGCCCTTGGCAATGCCCTCGCCAGCAAGGTTTCCGCCCGCGCCAGACAGAAGCCCGTAAACTGTGCCGCGCGCAATATCTTCGTTTTTTATTGCCGCTTCAGTTGCACCCATACCCGCGCCGATTGTGCCCATGCCAGCGGTTCTTGCAGCTAGACCAAGCCCGCCGCGCAATGCTGCTACAGACGGGGCAACAGTGCGAACGGCAGCCGCGCCAAGGTTAGCCGCGCCAATTGCCGGAACAAAAGCGCCGCCGATTTCCGCGACTGTGCCAGCCCATCCGGCGCGGTCGGCTGCTTCTTTGGTCTTGGCTTCTTCGGATTGCTGACCAGAACCGGACATATAGCCCGCAAACCGATCAGCGCCGCCTAGAGTGACAGTGTTTGCGACAAGCCTTGCAATGTCGTCAGCGGCTCCGCCAAGCTTGGCATACCATGGGGCATCTGGTGCCGGCTGTTGTGGTTGTTGCGGGATCAGGTCATCAAACGACAGATTGGGGTTGCCGGTCTGCTTTGGGATCAGGTCTGAAAAGTCCATCAAAGACCTCCTGGATCAATGCCGGCTTGGCGCAGTCGGTCCATGACAGCTTCGCGAGGTGCGCCATCGGCAATGGCTTTGCGCGCGTTTTGTAGGGCGGCTGATGACTGAGCCGGTGTTGGCTGCGGCCTTGCAGCGTTCTGGTCAATGAAGTTTGGACGCGCCCTGCCTTGGTCAGCCTGTGCCGCTTCCGATGCTGCCATGCGCTTCCGCTCTTCTGGCGAGAACGTGCGCCCATGAATGACCATTTCAAAGTCAGAACGAAGCCGTTCAAGATTGCGCCGGAATTGGTCGGCAGACTGAGATTGCTCAAGGTTGCCAGCCGATGCCGTGAGCAGGTCAAGTTCTTTAACAGCAATGCCGCCAAGCGCTCCCCCTGTTGGGCTGGCTGCACGCATAGCGCTCAACCGTTCAAAGCCGATGTTCGCCTTGATGGCTTCAATGGCGCGAGCCACGTTGTGAGCATTTGTGCCGGCAACGCCTGAAAGAGCCTGACCGATGCTGCCAGTGGTCGGGAACCAAGATCCCTTCATATTCTGGTCAATGTCAGCCACAGACCGGAAGATGACATTCGCATATCGCGCGTCCTGTGCGGTCGATTTGCCCTTCTTTTCTTCGGCCTCTTTAATGTCGCGTTCCTGCTGTGAGCCGGGGATGGGTTCGATCCGCTCAACATTGCCCTGTGGGTCGCGCACGGCACGATATCCGGGCTGAATTGCGCCTTCGGTCCGCATGTTATTGAAAATCTGCGTGCCACCAACACCCGACACCTTCCCGGTCTTGTTGCTGATCTGATACGGGCGTCGATCGTTCGGGTCGATGTTGTTTTGCAACCGTTCGGCTGGCGTGAGGTTTCGGAACGTCTCAGGGGCTTCGCGGAACTTGGCTTCTGTTGCCGCTTTGCCGATGACCGGGTTGGCAAGCAAATTCTCGTCAATACCAGCCGCACGGGCCGCACGCACATTGTCGGCCTGCACCCGCGCCCGGTCTGCTTCCGCCTGCGCCATTGCACGTTCCGTCTGGATTTCAGCCATGGCTAGCTGCCGAACTTCAGGGCGAACCATGGGATTGCCTGCAATTGATGCAAGTTCGGCAATCCGGCTGTTGGCCTGTGCCGGTGCCTGTGCAGCGGGAGCGCCGCCCATAGGCATGGAACCGCCGCCAGCGGGCATCTGTGGGGCTTGTGGAACGAATGCGTTGTATATCTGCGCTGGAGGTGCGCCGATAGCTGACCGTGGGTCTGGCCTGCCTTCCCGGCGTGCGAATTCGCTTTCGATGAACTGCATCGCGCCGCCGCTGTTCTCGCCCGCTTCCATAGGTGTGATGGGCTGTCGCATAGCTTGTGGCACAAGTGGGGATTGCGCGCGAAGGTCTGCCGGACGTGGGGGAGGCATCGGGGCTGTCACCATGCGAGGTGATACGGCTGCCGTCTCAGCGCCGGGTGCCGCCACATCGGCAGGCGGGGCCATATTGCGAGGCACGAACGGATTAGCACCAATGCCCATCGGGACGGGAGAAAACACGTCATCTGCGTTTTGTGCGTTTGGCGTGATGGCGACCGTCTGGACTTGTGACGGGTCAGGCATGGGAACACCGCCCTGCTCTTGAGCCATGCGGGCTTCGAAGCCTTGGGTCTCGGCTTCGTTGTCAGCAAAGCCAACACCACGGGCGCTGAACATATCGCGCAAGGGGTCCGGCTGGCTGCCATCAAGCGGGGCTTGGAATGCGCCATCAGGTGACGGCGACTGACCAGCCATCGCAGCACGTTCACGCATCTGGCGAGCGGCTTCGGGGTTGCCGTTCTGCTCGTAATAGTCGGCATCGGCAAGAAGCTGCTGCGCGTTGTCGCCTTGAACTGGTGCGACGGTCATGCCCGACTGATTAGCTCCAGGTGCCGGCAGATCGGCAAGGCCAGCGTTCGGCATAGGGGCTGTGCGGGCCTGCTGACTTGCAGGAGGCTGGAACATAGCCAAAGCGCGAGCGCGATGCCCCGCCATCTGCTGCTCAACCTTATCGCGAACCGTGCCGGGAGCGCCGCCGTTGTTGGCGTCCGAACGATTGTAGCGACCAACGCCGCCCGCATTGATGGCGCTGTAGATGTCCAGCAAGCCCATGCCGGGACGCACGCCAGTCGAGCGCAGATAGGATGCAACCGCGCCGTTAGGCCCAAGCTGCGAACCGACCGGATTGTTCCAGTCAACGCCGTGCTGTCTTGCCTGCGGCTGCCCGAACTGGATAAGCCCCTTGTGCTGTCCCCATTGCGTCGTTGGTCCGCGCTTGGTCGGGTCGAAGGTGCCGCCTGTCTCGTATGAGATAGCCGTCGCCAGATCCACCGGGTCAATTCCAAGAGATGACGCCGTTGTGGCGATGCCGTCCCTGATGGCTGGGTCAACAGGACCGCCGCGCGAGATCCGCGTTGCGCCCGATCCTGTCGCGACCGGATTGCCAGCCGATGCCGTGGGCGAGCCGAAACCGCTGTAGATGCCCCGCATGGCTTCAGCCGAGGAAGCGTTGCTGGCCCGCTCTTCCGCATCAGCACGCGAGCCTAGCACCGCCGCTTGCAAACCTTGACCGATGGCGTTCAGGCCCTCGCCAACGTCACGGGGAGCGCGACCGGTTTGCATAAGGCGAGCAATCATCGCACGCTTGCGCTTGATGCTTTCGGGCGAGGCATCTTCCTTGTTGCCGTCAAAAAAACCGATGGCCATTAGCGCGCCCCCTTCTTGCCAGCGTTGAACAGTGCGCCGTAGTTGACCTTGAGATAGCCGCTCTCGGGGTCTTTCTTGACTGCATCAGGGCGCTTTTTGCGCACCTCTTGAGCCATGACGCCGATCTGCTTTTCGCCGCTGTCCTTCATGGTGTATTCGTAGAGCTTGTGGCCCTTGAGGGTGCCGACCGGCTCGATGTCCTCTTTCAGCCGTTCGTCCGAAAACCGGAACAGGCTCAAGGCCGATCCACCAAGGCCCATCAGCCCGCCCATCATGCGCTGGTTTTGCTGCTCTTCAGCCTGCCAACGCTGCATCTGGGCTTGGTCGTAATTCTGGATGATGCCGGCGTTGTCAGTCGTTGGAATGCGGTTGACGTTGAAGGCTTGGAACTGTGGGTTTGCTACCTGCGTGCCGGATGCAAGCGCCATTGCCTTGTTAATGGGCTGGTTATCAAGCGCGAACGCTTCCTGCATGGTCTGCGCCCTGCCCGACAGGCCGGCGTTGTATTGGTCCATCTGGGCAGCATTGCCGAAGCCTGCCGACTGACGGGCCAGATCCGCAAGGCGGGACTGCTCTTGCCCAGACGCCAAGATAGCAGCCATGCGAGCGTCATTCGACTGCTGCCCGAAGTTGGACATGGCCCGGTCATAGCCCGACGAGCCGAGCTTGATGCCTTGATTGCTCAATTGCGTTTCAAGGGCTGCCCGGTCCTGTGCAAGTTTCGGGTTGATGCGCGAAAACAAGGCATCTTCCGTGCGCTGCCGGTCGGCTGTGAACTCGGTGTCATAGCTGGTGCGAAGCTGGCCCAATTCAGGGCGCGGGCCGAGGTCTGCCGCCGTCAATTGCTTCTGCATGTTGCCGATCAGGTCGCGGGACGTGTTCGCGCCAAGCGTGGCAAGGTTCAGGTTCGCTTGATTGTTTTGCGCAAGCGTCTGCTGCCGGACGGGTGACAGGCTTTCGGTTCGCGTAAATGTCGGGATGTCATAGGACTGGCTGGTGTATGGGTCCGTGAACCGATAGGTTCCGGTCTGGTTCGTCATCTGGGTTGAACCATCCGCGCCGATCAGGTTCGCATTGCTCATAAAATTGTTAGCAATGGCCGTGCTGATATTCGCGCCGGTCTGGGCCGCCGATGTCTCCTTGGGAGGTGTCGGAGGCGGAGGGGATGAACCACCCATGGTTAGCTTCTCCTGATAAATCTGGATGCGTCGCGCTGCTCGACCGTCAGCGTCATGAATGAGCCGGCCTTGCCCTTGCCCCGTAGGTTCGGGATTAGGATTTGGTCAAAGCCAAGTGACTTGATGATGCGAATAACGCGCGTGTTTTCGGGGTCGTTTTGGGTCACTAAAAGCTGACACCCCAACTCGTCGAAAGCGTATCGGGCGATTTCACGAATGACGTTTCTTGATAGCCAGCTTTCGTCACCGCTTGCCGCTGAAAATTCGATTGTCCCATGTCGCGGGTTCCAATCGTGGAACGCCACCGCGCCTTTAAGCTTCTGGCCCTTGAACACACCGAAACACAGGTTCGGCGTTTTAAGCTGCCGCTCGTCGCCGTAAATCTGATCGGACAGCCAGCCGGCCAAAGCGTGATTGAACTCGCTGTCCGCGCCTTGCGCCCAGACAATCTGCATCAGACGATTAGCCCGCCCTGCTCATAGGCGATGTCGAACGCCACCAGTTCAACGCGAGGCAATGGCGTGACGCCGTAGGTGACTTGAACTTGTGGAGCGAATGAAAACCCGGTTTCACCGATGCCGACCCAGCCGGTTTTGTAAGACGCCTTGATGTTGGACGTATCCCACAAGGCGCTATCCCATAGCCCGCTGTCCCATTCCGAGGTCAGGAAGTTCGCAGGTGACGATGGCGCGCTAGGCAACGTCTCGGCGTAATCGGTTGAACCGCTCACCTTGGCGATAATTGGCGTTGCGGCCTTGAAGATGGTTCGGGCCATCGTGATTGTCTTGGTCACGCCCGGTGCGTCCAGATGGTCAAATGCCCCGCTATAGGCTGCCGTGTAGGGCGTGCCATCGTCAGAACCGCCCGCTTCCATCTCATAGATGCATCCATCGTTCGCGCCGAAGTAGCCACGTCCATTAAACAGCGACATGCACCGCGTCTGCCAGTTGGTGAACCTTGCCCACGCGCCCGTCTGGATGTTGCAGACAAAACAAACGTCATCCAGCCCGGTCACGGGAGGCAGCGACACAACCATCATCGAATTGGCTGACCATTTCAGGATCTCGAAGGGCAGCGAAACCCGGTCCTTGGCTTCCTTGCGCCATTCCGGTTCTATCGCGCGAGAGACGGCAGACAATGACAACGCAGCGCTGTCCTTGCTGACGGCTTCCGACAAAGCGATAACGCCTTCCTCGGTCGCAATGAGCAAGTCCCCACCGGCCTGCATGATGGCCTTCATGCCGAGCGGGCGGCTGATGTTATAGACGCCTTGGATTGACCACTTCGTCGGATCTGACGGGTCGGTTCCCTGATAGATGGCCACTTCACCAGTCGTGGAGACGAACACGCATTTCTGGTTCACGCCATCGCCGGCATCAAGCGACCATGTAGCGCCGAACAGCAATGCGCCACCATCCTGGAACACGCCCGCAAGCGATATGTCCTGAGCGGCGCCGCCTACGCTATCGACCGGCAGGAACCATGCCGTCTGCGTGCCGCCCTGAACCATGAAGATGCGATTGGAGTAAACCCAGCCCTGAGACAGAAGCGAAGTCGTCACGCCCGTGATTGCCGGGGTTGAAACGCCCGTAATCGGTGTGAAGGTGGTGCCGTCATAAAGAAGCGGGCTGTTCGTGCCGTTGAAGCAGTATTGATAAATCCCGCCCGTGGTCGTCATCTGGACAGTGGAATAATAGCCCGATGTCCGCCCTGTTACCGTGGCCGAGATGGGCGTTGTCGGCGTGGATGGCGTCGTGATGTCATAAACCTTGTCGAGATCCGCCGCGAACCGCTTGCGACCGGCTGAACCGATATATTCCCACATGGACCGCACCGGGATAGCACCAGCCAACGTAGCACTCTTGGCGCGTCCACCTCGCACGCGAATGCCGGTTGTGGTCGGAAACCAGTTGTCTAGGGTCAGTGCCGTTTCAGGTGACTGAATGGCGTAATTCTCGGACAGCACCCAGCCCCTACGTGGTGCCGGAAATGTCTTGGCCTTCATCGCTGCCGGTCGGGCTGCCGTTGGTCTAACCTGACCTCTTGCGGGCCGGATCATGGGGAACGATCCCGCGCGTCATATGCAGCGTAATCAGCCAGAGCCGCTTCAAATTCAGCCATCTGGTCGGCGAAGTCCTGCCCGACATGCCGACGTTGACGCCAGATAGCGCCCTTCACAAGCAAGTCCTCGGGGAATAGCGCTGTCTCGGCATCAAGGCTCATGCGGCTGGTGCCGTTCGATGCCCAATTCAGGGTTTGCACCGTCACGCTTGCCGTCGCGGCATTGGCGAGGAATGGGTAGAAGCTGATGGTTGAACCGACAAGCCGGAAGAACCGGGGCGTTCCTTGGATAGGGGTCAACGATGCCCATTCATCAGGCGACAGGCCACCACGAACCGGAACACCGCCAGCGTTCACCGCATTGCCGTTTATCAGGCGCGAGAAGCCCGTAGGCAGGGCATGGGCCACCAGCGCGCCCGTGCCTGTCACGGTCGTTGTCTGCCGCAGCGCGCCCCAATCCACGCGCCGTGCAACATCAAGCCCGGTATCATTGATGAACTGCACGACATTGACAATCTCTCTTGATGTCGAACCGCCAGCAGTCGCCGGAACGTCTAAAGCCGTGTTGCGGGCGACATCTTGGGTTATCGTGAGCAGCGTCATGGTGTGATTGTCCTTTGCCGCACGATGCCGTTAGCCCAACGGTCCCGCTCGTCATTGATAAGCATGTCATTCAATGCGCCGGCGAATAGCTGATCGGTCATTGCCGCAAGTTCTGGATCACGCAGGAACTTGGCAGCCTCAAAACCCACCGCGTACAGATAGACTTGCGGATGGGCAGCCAGAAGCCAGTTGCTCGTTGTAGTCGATGTCGTCAGCGTCGGAATGGCTGCGAAGTAGATGACCGACCGCGTTCCGGATGCACCATAAACCAGCACATTTGAACCCGAGACAGCGTAGGCGTCATCACCGGATGCAGTGTCCCGCGTATCGACAATCGAACCCGCCCGCATGGTCGTTGTGGGGTTGAAAAACAGTGAGATGATTTCAAGGCAGTCAGCCGGCAAAGGCGCAACGCCATCGGTGAAGGTCAACGTCCCGTTGGTGATCTGCTGCCGGGTGCGCAGCTTCTTGTTCAACGTCGCCTCGGCCATCTTCACCAAGCGAGGGAACACGTCGCTAATGGCACGATTGCCGACATGCTCAGAGACGGCTAGCCGAAGATCCAGATAGTCCGCAAAAGCGCTCATACGGTGCCATCCTTTGTCCGCCACGCCTTGTTATCGCTGTCATTAAGCCAGCGTGACACAAAGGCGGTATCGCCTTCCGTATGGGCCTGCGCTATGCCGCTATCGTAAAGGACGTTGAGCGGGATTGACGCGACGTGATGATAGTCGCCAGACCATCCTGGCGCTGCCATGTTCCGCTGAGCCGTGTTCATATCAATGGTCGGCTCGACTTCGTAATCTGTCCGGAAGGTGAGTGTGCCGTCTGGGTTCTCACGTCGCCAGACCTGCCGGCCCAGTTTCGGTTGCCAGTCGTGCAGGATCCAGTCACCATCACGGATCTGCATGTCAGCCGCCCTTGTGCCGTTCGAACATGCCGGCTTCGATGCCGTCAAAGGCAGCATCAACCGACACTTCAATGATCGAACCGGCAACAACGCGGTCCTCGGTGCCGTCCGGCTTTTCCTCGCGCCAGAAGTCGCGAATGACCTTGACCTTGACCGAGCTGACGGCAACGGGTGCGGGGGATTTGGTATCTGCCACAATGGCCTCGTCTGGTTCGGGTGAAATGGAAAGGGGCGGCATTGCTGCCGCCCCTTGTGGTTTGCGTGGAACGCCTTTAGGCCAACCCATCAGGTCGAGGAGGTCAGACCAAACACGTCAGCACAGACGCCAAGGCCCTTCTCATTCTTGACCTTGAGAGCGCCTTCACCGATCAGGACGAACTTCTTGGCGTCGCCGGTCTTGGCAACTTCCTTGTCTTCCTTGATTTTGCGGAACCAGCCGAACTGAAGAAACTCGGGGTCCACAAAGAACACGTTACGGGCCAGCGTAGCCGAGCCTGCCATCACGCGGTTGGGGTGGATCATGACCTTGCCGAACGGGCCTTCGTAAACGTCAGCATTGGCAATGATGCTGTTGTTCTTGCCGGTGGATGCAGCGTAGCGGAAGGCCGCGACGTTGGTATCCGACATGAAGGTGACGAACACCGACTTGACGTAAGGCGAGGTGAACACATGGCGGAAATTCGCTCCGTTGGTGTAGCCTGACTGCATGACGGTATCCATGAGCACCTTGGTGAAAGCGCGCTGGGTGCCGTTGGTCGGAGCGGCTGTGAGGCCGGTGCCGGTATTGTATCCGCCGTTAGCGCCGGTCGCACCGCGCGAGACGTTCGACGTGATCCAGGTGTTGAGCGAACCGAACTCACGGGTAGCGCCTGCCACCTGTGCGTTGGTGTCAACGATGGCGAACTCGGTATCCTTGCGAAGCTCGACGCCCTTCTTGAGCTTCTGATACTTCACCTGCTCGACGTTGCCGGCGTTGTTGGTGGCATCCTGCGTGCCAGAAATGACGCCATCCTTGCGCATGATCTGGGTGTAGGAGCCGAGACGAACGGCAGCGCTGGTTGCGCCGAAGGTGTATTCGTCACCTTCAAGCTGGATGTTGGCGACTGGGGCTGCCAGATCATCCACCAGCCATTCAGGGTGAGTGGTATCGAAAGACACCTTTTCAATCATGGAATAGATCGGGGTATCTTCCGGCGTGATGCGGCTGATAACGTCGGAGAGTTCTTCGCGATTAGCCTTCGCAGACGTGCTCTGGAAGGTGTTTGCAACGATAGCCATTGTGATAGTCCTTTCGGGGGATGATGATGAGGGTCAGTCAAAATCAATCCGCATTGCGTCACGGATCGATCCAGATCGAGCCAGCTTCGCCATGGCATCACGATTGTTGGACGTTGGTGCCGCCTTGGTCCGCTTTGGAGCAGCGACGGGTGGCACGTCCTTCACCTTCTCTTGCGCCTTGGAACGCGCCGCTAATGCCCGCTTTCCGATGGCTGCGAAGTGCAGCGCCGCGAAAAAACGATGGTCTGTGACGGCAGACAATTCCTGCGAAGAAACACCGAGTTCCTGCGCCGCCTGATAGATATTGTTGAAGAACTTTTCACGCCCCGCACGGTCGCGCGTTTCAGGGAACGCGGCTGCCAGAGCCTCGTTTTCCTGCTTCAGCACTTCCTCACGGAGGCCAGTGTTTTCAACTGTCTTGGCGGTTTTGGCAGCTTCGGCACCCATCCGCACCAGTTGCTCAATCTGAGCGACCGCCGCATCGTGGGTTGCCTTCATCGCGGTAAAGCGGCCCGGATCTGAATAGGCCAGACTGGGGCTAGGTGCTTCCGGAATGTTCTGCGCAAGATATTCGGTGAAGGTGGCCGTAATAGCCTGTAGCTGACTGGCTTCCGCTTCGACGGCTCGACGATAGTTGCTCGTCTCCTGCGTCTTGCGGCTGTAGTCGGCTTGTCGCAGGTAGCCGTTTTTCAGTTCCGACAAAGGAACCTTTTCGCCTGACTGCAACTCAACGATAACGGTGTCGTCAACCTTGGCTGGCTTGGCGTCCTTGTCGGGCGCTTCGGCAGTCTCGGTCTCGTCGTCGTCGTCACTGACTTCGGCCTCTTGGTCGCTCGCAGCGGCCTCATCCGTCTCACCATCGGTCTCGGTTTCCGTTGAGGTTTCTCCGTTGTCCTGATCTTCATCAGGGTCGAAGTAGTCCCAGCTTTCCGAGGTATCGCTTGAGGTAGAGGGTTGCGCGTTATCGGTCCCGCCCGTGGGCAGGTTGTCGTTTTCGCTTACCATGTCTGGGGTTGCCTTTCGGCGTTCGTGTGGACGCCCCGATTAGACGGGTGCGCCTTTCGTCGGTCGATTGTCTCGCAGGGATGCTGCAAGGTTCGACCGGAAAGCTCTTACGGCACGGGCTTCGGCCATTGCTGACTGCCGTGTTTCGTGGTCATTCGGCGGGGCATAAATGCCGCGTTCGATTGCGTCGTGTTCCAGTTCGTTCAGCACCACTTCAAGCAGTGGGTTGCTGATAATCTGCTCTGCCAGCGATGCGCGGTCCTTGGCGTTCATGCAGCCAACAACAGCACAAGGGCTGCCTCTTCGTTGCGACGCCGGACCCGACGCCTGATTGTCTCGGCCTGTGCAAGCACCAGGTCACGCAGTTCCGCCGCGTCCATGTCGCTGGATCTGAATTGCGCGACGGCAGTTTTCAAATCAGCGATGGCGGTCGGCGACACCAGCGATGGCAGCGCTATCGGGTCGAATGCCGCGACGATTGCAGCGGCTTTTTTGGTTCGCGTCTTGTCGGGCCTTGTGAGCCTGACGGCGGCGCGTTCCAGTTCCTTGATTTGCTTCGTGTAGAAGAACCGGCGAGACTGGCCAGACGTTCTAAACCCGGCATCATCACCGCGTCGGACTGTGATCGGTGCAGCGTTGTTAGCCACAACCTCGAAGGTGAGCGACGTTGCGCCTTCAATGTTCGTCGTGCCGGACAGCAGCGCAGACGCGGCGAACGTCAGCGATGTCGAGCCTTCGATGTCTGCGACAGACGAGCCAGACCCGGTGAGGTCGCCCGATGTCGCGAATGTCAGTGACGTTGCAGCGCTAACAAGCCCGCCGCCGAACGCATCCCCAGCCGGGGTGAATGTGAGCGACGATGCGCCGTCAATCTGTGCCGCCGTGGTCGCCGTGGCGGTCGTCGTAAATGTCAGCGATGTTGAGCCGACAATATCACCGCCCGAACCGCTTCCGGTCAGGTTGCCAGCCGTGGTGAACGTCAGCGACGATGCCGCTTCGATCAGCCCGCCACCGAACGCCGTAGCGGATGGCGTGAACGTCAGGCTTGACGCGCCGAGAAGTGGGCCATCCCCGATCAGGGACGCCGCTGGCGAGAACGTCAGCGACGTTGCGCCTTCAAGAGCGCCCGCGCTGCCAGACCCGGTGAGGTCTCCGGTTGGTGTAAACGTCAGCGACGATGCACCCAGAAGCGGGCCATCCCCCAGCAGCGTAGCCGCTGGCGAGAAGGTGATCGACGTTGCGCCTTCGATGTTAGCGCCGGCACTGCCAGACCCGGTAAGGTCTGCCGTCGTCGTGAACGTCAGGCTAGACGCGCCGTCAACCGCTGCGCCGCCTGTAACAGCACCGGCTAGCGAGAACGTCAGTGACGTTGAACCGGCTATTGCACCGCCAGCCGCTAGGGCTTCAGTCTGCCATGCGTCGGGCTGGAATGCGCCAGGTTGAAACGCGACGTTGATGCTGCCGCTTTGCTTGCCAAGGACGCCGGTTGCCAGCCAAAAGACAAGCATCGCGCGTTACTCAGTCGTTAGCGGCAAGCAGGGTGGCGAGCGTCAATTCAGTTTCGGCCAGATCCTCGTCAATTGATGCAACACGGGGGATGTCACCCAATGCCGCCGCGCTTGAACGCAACTGGCTCAGATAGGCGACACGGCGTTCCAGCATTTCGATGATCTGGTCAATGGTCATCAGATCACCATTTGCCGCAAGAGGACGTTGGAGGTGTTCAGCAGCATATAGACGTAGTAAATCTCGGTCGATCCGTCCTTGTAGAGCACATCAAACGCCGTATCGCCCAAGATGGCCGCGCCTTGCGGGTAAAGCATGGTGCTCCATGGGAACATTTCAGCCCGCGCGATGTCGAACGCGAACCAGCGGCCCGTTGCTTCCTTCTGAACGTAAATCGTGCCGCCGTGCAGCGCATACTTGGTGCCGGTCGTGAATGTATCTGCTGCGGGCGCATACGTGACCGCCGCCCATGAGTTCGCCGCAATGTCGTAACGGTCCAGCAGCGCACCTGCCGCGCCACGGAAAGAGTAAAGGAAGCGCCCGTTCTGGATTGCGCTTTCGTTGGTCCAGTCCGTTTCTGGGGACGAATGCACCCAATGCCCAGACATGCCGGTTGTCGGCGCACCGCCGCGAGCAACACCCGGCGAAAGTGTGGACCATGTGTTCGCCGTGATGTCGTAGCGATACATCGTGACCGCGTTGTTACCCATGTAATAGAGGAAGTTGTCGTTCCCCTCGATGGCATAGGTTGATGTTGCGTCCGGCGTGGTTGTCCAAGTGGCAACGGTCAGCGTGTCAGCCGTGTTTGCCGTGATGGTGCGGATTTGGCCCGCCCCGGTGCCGCCCGTGATACGAACCTGGCTGTTGATCCACGATGATGCGGTCCACGTCTTGCCGGTCTGGACGATGGTTGTGGAGGTCCCCGATGTCGCCGTGCCAGTCGCGAACGTCTTGAAGTCGCCGTCAACGATGGACGGGGTGGCGATAAGCTTGCCGTCAGTCGCCAGCGATGCGGGCAAGCCGGTCTGCGACAGCGTTGTCCACGTGTTCGTAGCGTAGTCGTAAACGCGGAACGAAGCAGACGCGAGCGTGCCTGCGCCAACGATATAATAGCGCGGGGTCAGCAGGCGATAGACCGTCGAGGCAGTGAATGCGCTGGCCTGCGTGGCAACCGTGATGACCGAGCTTGCGCCTGTGGTGTTTCTGACAATATCCAGAACCAAGCCGTTATTCGGGCCGGACAGGATATGCACCTTGTATCCGCGAAGGTCGCGCTGAAAATTCTGGTTGGTCGTGATGGTCGAGGTCGTGCCTGCCGTCGCCGTCAGCGAACCCGCGCCAACGGTCGAGCCGGTTGACCACGCGCCCGCAGTCCCGCTTGCACCCGCGCCGAATGTTCCAGCAAGGCCGACGGCAGGAAGGTTCACCCAGCCATCTTCAGCCGGGTTATACATGATTGCTTCCGAGTTCGACCGCACAAACATCTGTTGCTGCCGGAAGTGCCGCGATGACACAATGAACGCGCCCGCCTGCGTGCTGTTGGGTGCTGGGGCCATGAACTCCCAACGCTTTACGTCGAGAATTTTGCGGTTGCCGTTGGTTGTTGGCATTATGTCACCGAGATGTTGCGGCGAAGGTTATCCGCCTGAAGGTGCATGAAAGCGGGGATTTGGTCGTTGGCTGAGAAGCCGCCGATCTGGCTTTGGTTCGTGAGCGTGGAAACCGTCGCAATCGTCTGCCCGCCCGAGATGCTGCCGACAGTCACTTGCAGGTTGCCAGCAGTCGCCTGCCGGGCTTCCATGATGGGGAAACCCGATGCGTTGGGCAGCGCATAACCGATGGTCTTGGTCAGCGATGCAATCGCGAACCGCATGGCCTCGATGGCCTCGACCAGTTCGCCATACGCCGCGACAGGCAGCGGGTTCGTGGCGCTGGCGTCCTCATAGGAGCCGTCAACACCAAAGCCCACCTTCGTGCGCGGGTAATTGACGCCGCCGATGTCGTCAGTGGCAAAGACGTCCGTGCCGGTGCCTGTGTTGGCTAACGCCGTGATATTGTCAGCCATCAGTCGCAGTCCACATCAAGCACGCCGATGGCGAAAGTCTGTGTCGCGTTCGATGACGTGGTAACGCTGATCGAGGCAGTCAACGCGCCCTTGAACAGCAGGTTGCCAGCGCCCGAAGATGACGTGCCGATGCCGAAATGCGTAATGGTGGCCGAGCCTGCCGTGCAAGGTCCGAACACAACCGCCGCCGCGTTGGATGCGTTGTTGCCAGACACCGTCCAGCCGGAACCGGAGCGGGCAACAGCCTGCCGAGCGTATCCGGTGTAGGAAACCTCGGACGTGTTCTGTGCGCCGGCTTCTCCTGGATCTGCCGTGTGCAGCGACACATACAATGAACCGGCAGTAGCGGAGGCAGGCAGGCCCGACACGTCGCCGATGTTGGCGATTGCCGAGTTCTGGAAGATGTGCTGCAAGAGCGATGTTTCAAAGGCATTTGAGGCTGACACGGTTGGTCTCCTGTCTGGTTAGTCGAGGGTTGCGGCGAGGCGGAACAGGTCATCAACCTGCTCAGATGTCGCGGCTCCACCCGCGATAAGCATTGCGAATACGGGATCGGCCCGGTGGAAGGTGTCGGAACCGATGATCTTCAATTCTGCATCCGTGCGCACGTTGGCTGGAATTTGAGCAACTGCCGTTTCCACAAATGCCGGAATGACACCGCGCGCCAGATAGGCTTTGGCTTCTGCTGTCGTGACGATGCCGACCTTGACAGCGGCGCGCATGAATTGGGTTTCCGTCACCTTTTCAGGAATTGGATCAGGCGCGGTTGTCGGCGGATTAGCGACCAGCGCTCGCACCGCAGCCTCATGTGTGGCCGGCACGAAAAGCGTGTATGCGGTTTCCCCTGTTTTGAAGTTCGACCCGGCATCAATCGCCGTCACGCGGTTGACGATGGCAGCCCGCAAAATGATGCAAGGATCAGGGCCAAAAGGGCAGGCGACTAAAATCATGTCGGTCATGCCATAACCCCGCCCATCACACTACCTGACGCCCATCCGTAGTTTCTGGCCACGTTAGTTAATGTCCTGACGCATCCCCCAAAAACGGCAAACTCCACTTCTGTTGGCAAAGAAGTTGTAATCAAACTTGTCCAGTAAGTGCCAGTCTCAGGTCTGGAAAGAATAACTCTTACTTCATTTGGCCTGTCATTGATAAAAGTGAGGTTCCATAAGTCAGTCATACTGGACACGAAGGGTATGCCTGTGTCCAAAACGACTGCACTTGATACAGCAGTGCCACGACGGACAAGCTGCCAGTTTGTGTCGCTTGCGTTCGTATCGTATCGCAGCCACATACCTGCCGCTTCCGCAGCGTCACCGGACTGCCCAAGTGCATGGTCCGTTATCCACCCGAAGTTTGTGCCTCCAAAGAACCCCGCGACGATACGAGACCCCGTTGAACCTGATCCATAACTGGCATCTGGAAAGCAAAACTCCATTGTCAGCATTCTAGGCGGAAACCTGTTGTTCCCTGCCGAAGGGATTACAAAGCGGTTTTCGCCATCTTTATTTAGTCTTAACCCGTGAGAGGCCCTTGCATCGACTGTGGCGGCAGTTGCCATCCGCCCGGTATAAGGTCGATCCGTAACTGAGACATTTGATAAAGTGCCGTCGAAAACCTCTTCCGATGGACCGATAGAGCTTGAACCGATGTTATTCGCCATCCTGCGTTGTATGGTTTTTGGAAAGTTAGACGCGAAATTTCGCACCAATTCCCACCGCGCCGCACCAGCCGTCACATCAAGCGCAACCCACTCCATCCCGCGTGCCGCCCACAGCCAGCGTGAGCCGACCGCATAGCCCTGCGTGTTGTCGTTTCTGACAGTTGGGGCAGAGGTGGCAGCATTGTTGTCAACCCGCGCCTTGTCCAGGGTTGCCGGCAGTCCTAGCAGGCCGCGATACATCAGAAGTCCCCGCCGAATGCGTGGGCGACGAATGTCTCGGCATTGTGTGGCGCAAAGCCCAGCTTGTGCGTGCTTTCAAGCGTCAACACCTGCCCCGCCGTGCTTAGGTCAATCTGCGTCGTGAAGGCCGCGACCGTGGCCGATGGCGTAATGGCCGTCACCAGCACTTCACGCAAAAGCCTGTAGTCCGTGCCGTTGTGCAGGAAAATGCGGACCATGCCTGCGGTCGTCGTGCCTTCTGCCGTGATTTCGATGCGTTCAATCTTGCGAGCACCGGAAGCGGTCGGCACGATGTCAACAATCGTTCCGGTTCCGTCGCGTGCGGTGTTCGCTGCCGTCGCGCGTCCCCGATACATGCGAGGCGTTGCGACAAAGTTGGGTGTGGTTGCCATGTCTGATTGTCCTCAGAACGAATACGGAATGAAGTGGGTTGCACCGCCACCGGATGCGTTCAGCGTCGCACCCGACATGCTCAGGTTCGTGCCGAGCGTAATCGCAGCCACGTCACCCGTCGCGCCACGTCCTAGCAATTGGCTGGCAGACAGCGTTACATCCGTCACCGCGCCACCAGTCGCCGCCGCACGGGCAACGACGCTATTCGCAGCCGCCGTCAGCGTGTGTTCGGCATTCCAGTGAGACGGCAGGACATGGCCAGCCGTTACCGATGCCGGGTCGTCTGCAATCGCGCTGTTAAAACCATGCTTGAGTGAGACGGTCACTGAATCGTCTCCACGCCGATGATGTCACCGCTTGCAGGATCACGCACCACACGCCTTGCAGATCCGCCGTCAACCTCAACGCCCACAATGTCGCCCGTCACCGGATCACGGACAATGCGACGGGGTGCGCTATCGCGTGCGCCGATGCCCTCAATTTGGTTCGTCAGCATCTGGATTGCTTCGATCACCTGTTGCACGCCACTTTCGGCTTGTTCGACACCGCTCGACATGACGGCAAGTTCACGCTGCTGTGCCAGTTCAAGTAGTTTCAGTTCACGGGCCTGAGCCATCTTTTCACGCTCAAGGTTGGCCTTTTGCTCTTCCTTAATCGCATCAGCTTCCAGTTGTTCACGGCGCGCAATGGCGTCCTTTTCCATTTCAGCCGCCTTTACGCGAAGGTCAGCCTCCATCTGGGCGCGTTCCTTGTTCGTCTGCACTTCCATGTCGGCCTGTTTCACCTGCATTGCGATTTGAGCCTTCATCTGCTCAACCTGCATCGCCGCGTTGGCTTTAATCATCTCAGGGTCTGGCTTGTTGCGGGCCATTTCCAGACGGGCTGCAACCTCTTGCGGATCTGGGTTGGTCACGAACCGGTCAGGCGTCTTGATGCCGGCTGCGCGCACAAGCTCTTCAAATGAGTTATAGACGTTCTCAGGCTTGACGAATGGATTGTCAGGGCCGAGCGCGGCGACAATCCGCTCCTGAAGCCCGATAATCATCTGCATCATCATCATGTCACGTTCACGAGTGCCGGCACCCAGACCGACATTGATCGAGGCGTCCATTTCCGCATTCCAGTGACGCGGATCGAACTCCACCCACTCGCCGCGCAGCTTGACCGTGCGGGGCTTATCCTGGTGGCGGATAACCAGCCTTAGAAGCCCCTGAAACATGGTCCTGAGGCCGTCCGCGATCGTGCGCACCATCATCTCAGTCTGGGCCACACCGCCCTGCTCGATCATCGCAGAGGCTTTAGCCGTCATATTCTGCAAAGCATCTGGCGCAAGGCCATTCGATGCGTCGTTGATGCCGGTTCTGTCAGCCGCTTCGGCGTCCAGATATTCCAGCATCGAGAAGCTTTCCTTCGCGACGAAGGGCACCACCTGATACTGAACCGCATCACGGACATTAAAGCCCTGCTTGATGCGGATTGGCAGGCCGAACTCTGGATTAAGCACCGCCTCGGGGTTGGATACCGCGCCCTCTTGAATGGCCGGCTGAAGGTTGTTCTGCCAGTAAAGGTTATCAAGCGTGTTACGTAGCAGCACCGTCTTGATGCGCTGCAATTCGATCAGGTCATCCGAGATTGCCACGCCTTCCCACTGGTGCGGCTGGCGTTCGCAGACAATCGACGCGAACGGCACTTCATCGCATTCGTCGTTTTCAAGTTCGTTCTGTTCGGAGATTGAACCGGCATAAACAATGCGCCGCAGTTCAGCGATGCCGTCATCATCCTGATCGATCCGAACATACAGTTCGTAGTAGTCGATCTCTTGCGTGGTCCAGTGCAGGTCGTCACCGTCACGGCCTTCGATGACGTCGCGACGTTCCAGCCGCTCGAACTCTTCCGCGCTTTCGTCGCCTTCCGAAATGGGCAGTTCACGGATGCGCTTGGCATCGTAGCCCATCGCCACCAGATCAGTGCGGCGCATCTTGGTCTTGACGCCGACAATCGGGCTGTCTTCAAGCGTCACCGCGTCGGAGTGGATCAGGAACTCTTCAGGCGGGCGAGCGGCAACGCGAATGTTCTTCTTTGTGGACTTGCGGCGAATTTTGACATCGTGAACCGTAATCGGCATCTGGCCCTGTGGCCCGTCAACCATCTCCTGCCGTGCGCTGTGTTCCAGCACCTCAACGTCATCAGGCTCGACAAGCTGGGCAAAGGCCATTTCGTCAAGGCCGCTGTGCTCGCTGGTCTTGATCTCAATCTTGGTGTCAACGTACCAGTGCAGGATGCCATTGCGCAGCTTCAGCGCATCCATCACCGCGTCGTGAATGGCCTGCCGAACGCCGCATTCGTCCATGATAACCAGGTTGACGTAATCGCTGGCCTGCTGCGCTGTCTGTTCGTCGTTCTGGCCGACCGGCTGATATTCAACAACCTTATCGCCGCCGAGGATAACCCGCGTGATGGCAGGCAGCACCTTCTTGATCGCAGCGCGCACGTCACGGGTGACAACCGACGAACGGTTAGCCTGAAATGGCACGGCGGTGGGGTCGCCATCATAGAACGCCATCGCCTTGAGCCGGTCCTGTGACCGCTCGTCCCGGTAATCCTCGCAGTCACGCACCAGAGCACGCACGCGGCTGGGAATGTCTTTCTCAGCCATGGGTTAGATCACCTTCCGTGCAGTGAATTTCCAAGCCTTGGAGGCTGGCTCTTCGTCAAAGCCCATCACGCCCGTTCGCATTGCATCAGCCCCATGTGAGGCCCAATCATGCAGCGGGCGCGTCTTTAGAACTTGGTTCTTGTCATCGTATTCGGCGCGATACATGCGCAGGCAATCAATGCCGCGTTCGCACTTGGCCTTGTCAAACCACATGCGGTTAAAGCGCATCCGAATGGCGTTAATGCCATCTTCAACCGGCGCACGAGGCACCACACGGCAGACAAGCCCGCGTCCCTCAAGATACGACAGCCGGCTCTTGCCAGTCTGTAGCTCCCGCGCCTCGGCGTCATGCGGCAACAGGTTCAGGTGGACCGGATAAGGCAGCGCCTTGATCCAGTCGGCGTAGTGGTCGAGCGCTTGCCCGGTGTTTTCGTAATAGCCGATCCAGTGCCATTCCTTGCTGACAACCTGCCCGATCCAGATGGCAGTATGGTCAGCTAGGCCCAGATCCCATGCAGCGAACACGTCAGCTGCTTTATCGTAAGGCACGCGACCGATGCGGTCCTCGTTCTCAGCTTGTGAAATGTCCTTGGCATAGAACGCGCCACGGGTCGCCGCCTCAAAGCTGCATTCGTATTCCTGCTGATAAGCCTCAATCGTCATCGACCGTTGAGCGTCAAGAAGCTCGTCGTGGTTGATGATGTTCGTCTGGCTTGCCTTCAGCCTTGCGCTAAACCAATCGTCAGACTTCTCGGCCTGCTCATGGATGGCGTAAAACTCGTTCCTGCCCTTTGGCGTGCCGATGAATGTTGCCCAGCCCTTACGGTCAGACAATGCCGGCCTGATAACCTCAGACCACGCACGCGGGTCGATGTCGCCAGCTTCGTCGATGATAGCGCCGTCCAGATACAGACCACGCAGCCGGTCGTAATTGTCGGCACCGTAAAGCCTGATGCGTGCGCCATTGTGGGGAAACGTCACGCTCAGTTCAGTCTCCGACTTTTCAATGCCGGGGATGCTGGCCGTGTATTCCTTCAGGTAGCTCCAGGCCACGTCCTTGGCTTGGGTGTAGGTCGGCGCGATGTATGCGAACCGAGGTTCACGGCCCTTGTGGGCAATCGCCTTGACGATCAGATCCATGATGCAGGCGACAGTCTTGCCAGCCCTTCGATGGGCAACGACACATGACCAGCGCTTATCGCGGTTCAGATAGGGCAGGAATTGGTCACGCGCGACAAACTTGAGTTCAACCGTCGTTGTTGGCAATTGTGCCGCCGATGGTTGCGCGGATGATGATGTCGCCACCACCCGGCCCGCTGTGCTCAGTCGTCACCTTGTCGCCATAGACCTTGGGCTTACGCTTTCCGGCTGCCCACTTGAGAGCATCAATCCGAACACGCGCAACAGCCGGGTCAATCGTCGGGTCCATCGCGGTATCAACCACGCGGTCGGCGTAGATGTCGCCTTGAGCCTCGCGCGCGTGCGCGTATTGTTCACGAAGCTCTTTGCGGCTCGGATCTGCAAGCCACTTGCACAACAGCGATGGCGAAACACTCAACTCATCTGCGACACTTCGCATCGTGCCACCAAGCGCAATCAACTCAACGAACCGTGCTTCCTTATCGTCAAACGGCTCGCCAGTCATGTCAGCCTCAATAGCCCTTCTTGGCTTTCATCGCCGGCTTGGCTGCTGGCTTGCTGGCCTTTGGTTTTGCGCAGTGTCCAGCCTTCGAGCAGGCTTTGGGGTTGGGGCAACCGGGGCAGGGCTTCATGGCTTGTGTCCTTAACCGTGCGGGGCTGGTTGTCGTCGAATAAATGCCAATCCTAGGAAGCCAGTTATTCCCCGGCTAGGGCTTCTCCACGCGACACCTTGCGGCGTTTCTGCCTTTCGGCTTCCTCAGGCGTTAGTGCCGGGCTAGATGCTCACAAGTTCGATTGGCTGGTGAGCCACACGCTTCGTTGCCCCATCGGGCGAATAAGCTAGCCTTTCGGCTAGAGCCTGCCGCAAGCGACAGGTGGGTAATTCGTTGGGCGCGCGAAGCGCCAGCATGGGTTTCGGAAATACAGCAAACTTCGATTGGTGTCAATACCCGCGTATTTCAGTCCTGCGAGCGTTTGCCTCATATCTGGCCTCGACGGGCCACATGGCGTTAATGCGCTTTTGCACCTCTTCGATCTTGTCAGTCGGAATATCAAATGACACGTTGATGCTCAGCGCCAGTGCAGCCCATTCAATGCGCTCTTTGGCCTCATCTGGGCGCGCATCAACCCATTCACCGAGAAGCCATTTGCCGCCATCAGCAAATTCAGCGTGAAGGTATTTTTCAATGGCGAAGGCGTCTGCCCGTGTCGCTGTCCAACAGCAATGTTCCACGCGGAGACGTTTCCAGTTCGCGCCTTGAAGCGCAAGAAGGCGTTTTTTCGGGTTTGATGATATGCCGACCTTCACAGGCCATTTGCCTTCCGGTGCAATGACGTAAACAAAGCATCTGTCATCACCATCGCCAAATGTCGCAAGCCACGGGTAGCTATGCGGGAAAGGCCACTCCGCAATTTCTAACCAATCAAGGGGCCGCGCGTTCTTACTGCCCTTTCCATTCGGGCCAATCTTGTCTATGTTCCGGCGCTTGTGAGCCATTCTGCCAACCTTCATGCAAGCCTAAGTCTATGCGCTATCAGGTTCAGCGAACACCTGAAATCACCTATTTCGCTGTGGCTAACAAGATCCTTGTCCATGATGCAGACCCGCACTAGCAGGCTGTTGCCGGCGTGGTGCAATCCGCCATCTGACAGCGCATCCTGGACCTCGGCATAGTCCGATCTGATCTGGGCTATCCGCTCATCTGTCATGTCAGCTTTGCAGTCGATGCCGCGCGCCACCATGTCAGCCGAGACGGACGGAAAGCGCGGCACGCCACCAGACACCGCCGCCATGTAGGCGATGGCCCGTTGCATGAACACCTCGGCTGCCTCGAACTGGCGTTGATTGATGACGCCACCAAGACGCATCCGCCCATGTGCATAGCCTGCCCGTGGGTCTGTGCTGCCCTTACGGTGAGGCTGCGAGGCGATGAACGCCTTGTTCGCAGCCTCAACCTGAGCCTCGGTTGGCTGGACTATCTTGCCGCACTGGTGGCGCTCGACATCTGTTTTCCGTTTCCGTCCAGCCTGAGCCATGATGTGACTTTCCTTGCCGTTGGTGATGACGATGACGCGGCGCATGGTTCAGAACGGAATGCTGTCCCCACCGAGCGGGATCGGCTTCGCGCCGGCTGGCTCCGGTGCCATCTGACGCGCAAAGCCCTGCACGCCCGGCTCTGTCCGTTCACGTGGCTCTTCCAGAAAGCATGACACGCGGCCTTGCTCGTCTGGCAATGGCAGGGCGTCGAACTCCAGATACGTCACGCCCTTGTCATTCGTCCATGTGCTGCCGATGCGGATGGCGTATGCCTTGCCGTTGCGGCTCTTGCGCCAGCTTTTGATGTCCATGCGAGTGCTCATTTTTTCGCCTTCATTTCCTTGAGTTTGCTGCTGATAATTTCCCGAACGTCGCGCATCATTTCAGCGGTTGCCGGGTCCTCGATGACCTTCTCGCCCATTTGAGAAGCGCCGAT
>Ga0164293_10000246_pt1 | contig 40411 bp, 38 predicted proteins | sample GEODES118metaG_FD_111487 | JGI IMG/M metagenome (GOLD analysis project Ga0164293, IMG submission 111487) | Eutrophic lake water microbial communities from Lake Mendota, Wisconsin, USA - GEODES118 metaG | ecosystem: Environmental > Aquatic > Freshwater > Lake | place: USA: Lake Mendota...
GCGCGGGTCGGCCAGCCCGATGGTCGGGGCGATATCGGTGAACACGCCCGCCTCGTTTCGGAAGAGCGCGTTGCCACGGTCGCGGAATGCCACGAACAGATCCACATCGCCATCGGCGTCGTAGTCCACCCACACCGGCTGTCGCACCGCGCCACTGTCCACAGCGAGCTTCGCCGCGGCCGTCGCATCGGAGAAAACGCCCTTGTCGTTGCGATACAGCTTGAGCACCGGGCCGCCACCGGGGGCGAACCCCACGAGCAGGTCGGCGTCGCCGTCGCCGTCGAAGTCGCCGAACGCGGCCGCGCGGGTGGCACGGGCGTCGGCGACGCCAGCGGTCGATGCAACGTCAATGAACACGCCGCGCTCATTACGGTAGAGCCGGTTCGGTGTGCCGTTGAATCCCACGAAAAGATCGAGATCGGCGTCGCCATCGATATCCGCCGCCGCATTCACCAGCGAGTTCGGCGCGGCGAATAGTTCCGGCTGCACGGCGCGAAATGCGACGGTTGCCGGTTGGGTGCTGAGGGGCAAGAGGGCCGCTGCGACCATGAACGACGTGCGAACCAGGGGGCGGTGCGGGAAGAGCGGCATGCTGGCGGAGAGCTCGCAGTGCTGGAGAGAAACGGGATGCGGGTTAGCTTCACCATGCAGCAACGGCTCCTCCGGCGCCAGTTCACCAACACACGTCTCCTTCCCTTCACACGATCATGCCCCGCTCCCTCGACTGTCTGCGCTGCCGTACCTCGCTGCAATACATGGGCACGAAGAAATTTCACGAGGGGACCCGCTGGAGTGTGTTCGGCGACCTCGCCGAGCTGTTCGAAAATCGCGAACAGTACGACGTGTACATGTGCCCGCAGTGCGGCAAGGTGGAGATGTTCGTGGATGGCGTGGGTGACGCCATGCGCGGGGAATGAGCGTACCGATCGGTTCGACGCCGGTCGCGTCATGCGGCGCCGGACTGTCCCACTGGCAGGTTCCAGCCACGGATACGCTGCCCTCATTTCCCGCCATCGTGCTGTATCCGTCCACGATAGCGACCGGCACGGCGAACATCGGCCCGTACACCTTTGCGGCCACCCTCGACGCGCCGGTGGCGCCAGGGCGTCATCCGCTGTGCGTCATCTCGCACGGTGGCGGAGGCTCGCATCTCCTGTACCGCTCCATCGCATCGCACCTCGCTGAGCGCGGATGGGTCGTGGTGTGCCCGGAGCATCCGTTCGACAATCGCAACGACCGGTCGCGCGTGAACACCGACGAAGCCGCGCGCGATCGCCCGCGACACCTCGTGCACACGATCGATGCGCTGCTCGAACACGATGCGTGGGGTACCCATGTCGATGCCAGTCGCATCGGCATGGCGGGCCATTCGATGGGCGGCTTCGCTGCGCTGGCCTTGGCCGGCGGTCAGCCGTGGTCGATGCAGCGCGTGCCGCTCGATACGGTTGCCGACGCTCGCATTGGCGCCGCGGTGTTGCTTGCGCCGGCGATTGAGTGGTTTAGCACACCCGGTGCGCTCGACTCGGTGCGCATTCCGCTGCTCACGATGGTCGGTGAACACGATCCGGTGACCCCGGCCGAGCGCGTGCAGCACGTACTGCGCGCGCTACCGCCAACGGTACCATCGACGATCGAGGTGGTGCCAGGCGCCGGGCACTTTGCGTTTATCACGCCCTTTCCCGCGGAAATGCGCCGCCCTGACTTCCCGCCGTCGGTCGATCCGCCGGGCTTCGACCGCGAGGCGTTTCACGAGAGACTGCCGTCGCGTATCGCGCAGTTCCTCGACGAAACCGTGCTCAGCTCCCGGTAACGCGCAGGATTTCGTCGATCGTCGTAACGCCCTCGCGCACGAGGCGCACACCATCCGCGCGAAGCGGCTGCATCCCCTCCTGTACGGCGCAGGCGCGCAGCCGCTCGCCGCTCGCCCGCGCATGGGTGAGTTCGCGTAGCGCCTCGCTCATCACGAGCAACTCGAAGACGCCCTGACGACCACGATAGCCGGTGTCACGGCACTGTGGGCATCCCACGGCGCGCCATACGGTGGTGAGCGGTTGCTCGAGCGCACCCACGCGCTGGAGAGTCCGCGCGTCGGGCGTCGCTTCCTCACGGCACGCCGTGCACAGTACGCGCACGAGACGTTGCGCGAGCACCGCCTCCACCGTGCTGCTCACGAGATAGGGCGCCACGCCCAGATCGAGCAGGCGGGTCACCGCGCTTGCGGCATCGTTCGTGTGCAGCGTGCTCAGCACGAGATGTCCGGTGAGGGCCGCCTGCGTCGCCACCTGCGCCGTTTCCTCGTCGCGGATTTCGCCTACGAGCAGGATGTCGGGATCCTGGCGGAGGAGCGCGCGCAACGCCGAGGCGAACGTCACGCCGGCTTTCTCGTTCACCGGGACCTGCGGGACCCCGGCAAGTTCGTACTCTACCGGATCTTCGACGGTGAGAATCTTTTCGCGGCCGGTGCGTAGCTGTTCGATGGCGCCGTACAGCGTCGTGGTCTTGCCCGAGCCCGTTGGGCCGGTCACCAGAACGATGCCATGACTGCGGCCGATCACTTCGGTGAACTGCGCGAGCACCTGCGCGCCCATGCCCATGTCGGTGAGCGAGCGACGGCCGCGTTCACGATCGAGCAGGCGCAGCACTACACTTTCTCCGTGCAGCGTGGGCGCCGTGGCCACACGTACATCGACCGCCCGATCCTGCAGGCGCAGGCGAATGCGCCCGTCCTGCGGCAGCCGGCGCTCAGCGATGTCGAGATCGGCCATGATCTTGAGCCGGCTCACGATGGCCGCCGTGAGCTGGGCGGGCGGCGACGGCGCGGGCTGCAGTACCCCATCGATGCGGTAGCGCACGCGCAGGCCGTCGGTGAACGCCTCGAGGTGCACATCGGACGCGCGCGCCTCGAGCGCTTCGAGAATGAGCAGGTTCACCAGGCGAACGACCGGCGCCTCGTTGGCCAGATGCACGAGATCGTCGAGTGGTAGTTCCCCCGGGAGCATCCCGCTGTCGCTCTCCGCGAGACCGGCAATCACCCCTTCGGCCGTGCTTGAATCGCGCGCATAGACGCGACGGATGGCACTCCGTAGCGCCGGCTCCGCCTCACGCACGAGCGTGACCGGGGCACCCAGTGCAATGCGCAGTTCGTCGAGCGCCAGGGGCGAGGGCACCTCGAGCCACGTGGCCACCACGAGCGTCCCGTGCTCGAGCCGCAGCGGCAGCACCGCATGATGCTCCAGCCACTCGGCGGCGAGCGTGTCGCTCAGCCGTCGTACGCTGCCGAGGTCAGCCACAGGCGAGGTCATGCGCCCGGTGCGCGTACGGAATCACGGCGGACTTTCGTGGTATCCGCCTTGGGGCCCAGGCGCCCTTCCACCGGGACGTTCCTCAGCAGCGGGGTGCCGCTGCGTACCTGCTCCCGCAACCGATCGATATCCTCGTCGCTCGAGACGATGTGCGGCGTGAGGAACAGGAACAGCTCGGTCGTGCGCGTACTGCGCTTGGTATTGCCGAAGAGTCCGCCCACGAACGGAAGGTTACTGAGGAACGGGATCCCCGTTCTCGAGACGTCTTCGGTATTGTCGGACAGCCCGCCGATCACGGTGGTCTGACCATTGCGCACGAACACCGACGTCTGCGCCTGCCGCTGATTGATGATGGGCGCGTTGAAGAGCAGGTTGTTCGTGACGTCGTCGTTGGTCTGCACGACGTCCATGTTCACGTACCCGTCGGCGTTGATCGTGGGCGTGATGGTGAGCTGCTTGCCGACGGGCAGGTACTGCACGGTCTGCACGAGCGCGCGCGGGTCGAAGCCGCCCTGCTGTGAGACCTGCACGAACGGCACGCTCGATCCCACGTTGAGCACCGCTTCCTTGTTGTTCTGGGCGATGAGCACGGGGAGCGCGAGCAGACGCACGTTGCCGCGGGTCTGCAACGCGTTGATGGCGAGGTTGAAGTCGACGGTACCACGCCCGCCGGTGAGCAGCGTCACGAAATCCCGCGAAGTCCCCACGCCGGGCAATCGCCCCACGGTGTCGCGCGCTGCAGTGCCCCCGCGATTCGCTGCAGTGCCGGAGACACCAAAGGTGAGATCGCCACTCCGCTCCACCTGCGCGATCGTGACCTCGATGAGCACCTGCAGCGGGCGAAGATCCAGCGTCTGCACCAACTGCAGCACTGCTTGATAATCCTCGGCCGTGGCACGAACGATGAGCGAGTTGGTCGCGTCGTCGGGGACGATGCGGATATCGGAGAACGAAGCACCGCTGGCGATGGTGGACACCTGCTGCCCGAGAATGCCTCCCATGGCATCGCGTACGATCAGCGGCTCGCCACCCATTCCCGCCGCCGGCGTTCCGCCCGTGGCAGTGGCATCAGCCGGCGCGGCCGGGGTGACCCCGCCACGCTGTACGCCCTGAATGCGCCCGATGGGTGACGCGCCGCCGCGCATCGCGCCGCCAACGCTGCCGGTCCCCGTGAGCACGTTCATCAGCATGGGCGCGATGGCGGCCGCCGTGGTGTGCTTGAGGCGCAGCGTATACAGGTTGAGCGTCCGCTCGCTGCTCCGGGCACCTGGCACAGTACGCGCGGGACCCACGAGGCCGATCATCGACGGACCGACCTGCACGTCGATGTCATGGCCGGCCGCTACGGCACGCAGTGCGTCGAGGGCCGCATCACGCGTGAGCGGCGTCTGCAGCCGTAGCGTGACGCGGGCCTCGGGCATGTTCGAAAGCGATACACTCAAGCCGCCCGCTTCCGCGATGGCCCGCAGCACCACCGCAACGTCCTGCTGCACGAAGTCGAGCACGAGCCCGTCGGGGGCGCGTCGCAGCGCACTCGTGTCGCGCGGGGTCGGCCGCTGCGCGGCAAGCAAGAGCGGCGACAGCATCGACACCGCCACAGCGAACACACCGGCGCGCAGCAGGCGTCGGCGCGGTGATTCCAATTCCCTGGGGCCCATCATGATTCGTCTCCGGAGGGGGAGGCAACAGCTTCAACTGTATGGCGACGGCCAGCCGCGTCGCGAAAGACGACGCGCGTACGTTCGATCTGAACCACGGTGAACGATCCCACCATGTCACCGGGGCGCACGACGACCACAGGACCACCCGGGGCGGCGCACATGGCGAAACCGTCGCCGGTCGCGTTCACCGCGGTGCCTTGTACCGTTGGCAACTCGATCGGTGTCTCGGCGTTCATGACATCGCCCGCGACCGCGAGCGGTTCGACTGCTGCGGCATCGGCGAGTGCATACGCCCGCGCCGGGGCCTCACGCGATTCGGCGAACAGGTCGTGCTCCACGGCACGGGCGATACCGGTGTCGGTGACCGATGGGACGGCTGCACCGATGGCGGTGCCATTGCTCCCGCGCGCGCCGGCGTCGACCGTCGGCGTGGGGGTGAGGCGCACGGCCGCAATTGCCGACCAGACGAAGACCATGCCGGCGACGACCAGCGCCGTTTGGGCCAGTCGCGTGAACGGGGCGGTGCCGTACGACGTGCTCACGGGGCACCGCCCGGACGTACGGCCAAGCTGCGAACCGTCGCCGATATGGCGAGTGGCGACGTGCCGCTCTCCTCGTCGACTTGAGCGCCGCGCACGTCGAGCGACTGCACTTGCGAAAGCATCGGCCCGCGCTCGAGGGCCGAAAGCCAACCCAGCAACCCGCGCAGGTCGCCTTCGGCGCGCACCTTCACCTCAAGGTCCACGAGCGCCGCGTTTGCGCTCTTCGGCGGCGTCGTGACGGCCTGCTGCAGCCACACCTCATGCCGCTCGGCTTCACTCGCGAGGTAATCCACCAGCGACGCCGACGCGATCACGGCATCGCCTCCGGTGAACAGCTTGGGCCCGCCCGCCACTGATTTCGCCGTGTCGCTCGTACCGCGCGCACTGACGACAGCACGCTCGCGCGCCAGCACGGCGCGCTCCGCGTCGAGACGCTCGAGCAGCTGTGCCCGGCGTTCACGTGACGGGCGCACGCCGAGGACGTACACCAGTGCCGCCACGAGGATGACGGCGCCTTGCTGGAGGGCACGCTGGTCACGCACGCTCAGTGCAGCGAACGGCATCAGGGTGCCTTCAGGGTGAGGGTGAATTCGAATTTCTCCGTCACCATGCCATCGTCGGTCGTTTCGCGACGAATCGGTGCGGATGCCGTGATCGTGCGCACCCAGGGAACGGCGGAGAGGGCGTCGAACGCAGTCGTGGCGCGGGACGCGTTCCCCTCGATGATCACGGTATCGGCCTGGGCGCGCACGTGCGTGACGTACGCATCGGCCGGCAACGCGTCACCAACCGCCGCAATCACCCCTGACCACCGTGGCGCGTCGAGCTGCGCGTCGACGCGTGCGCGACGGTCGGCGTCCGGCGCGCCGCCGGCTGACAACTGCGGGGCGAGCGCCTCGCGTTCCGCTTGCACGGCAGCGAGTTCGCGGCGGACGTCGATTTCCTGCAGTGCCACCGTCGAGACGGCGAGCAGCGCGGCGGCGCCAAACAACCACCAACTGGTCGTGCCACGTGATGCCCCTACCGACTCCGGTAACGCCCCGGTAAAGGCCAGCGGCCAGCGCTCGATCGCAGTGGTCGCCATGGCCGTGGCGCTGGCAGTCATCGGATCCTCGACCCGCGTGACCTCACCAAGGGTGCGGGCCGCGTCGGCCATCGCGCTCTCGTCGCCCGCGCGGCGGAACCTCCGCACATCGGTGAGCATCCCCTGATCGGCCACGAGCAGTTCGAACGCGTCGTCGAACCCCGCAACGACGGCGCGCCGTGCCGTTCGCGGTCCCCGCGCGGTCGTCGTGAGGGCGACCTGTGCTGGCACGACCACCTCGACCTGCAGCTGGGCCTCCCGCGCGGCGTCGAGGACGGCGCGCAATACCCGCGCGGACACGGCGGCGGCGAGGCGCGTCGTGCCAGACGGCGCCGTCGCCACGCTCACGTCCATCGGCTCACGTGCACTGACGAAGTGTCGGCTGGCGGCCCGCGTGAGCAGGCGACGCGCGTCGTCGTCGCTCACGGGCGGGATGGACACGGTGCGTACGTCCACCAGCGCGGGGAGCAGCGCCACGCGCAGCGGCGACGATACCACACCGGCCTCCACGCCGTCGCGCAGGGCCTGCGCGAGCCCCGGCCAGGATGCGCCCTCCAGCGGGCGCAGCGCACGTCGCCACGGAGCGGCGTGGCCATTGGCGGCAACGGCGACCAGCGCATTCGCGGAGATGGCGAGGCCACACGGGCGCGGGGCTACCATCGGCGGGCCCCCACCTCGACCGTGCCGTCGCCGTTGCGGTGGAACACCGCCACGAGCTGTGCGGGGGTGGCGTGCCGCGGTTCGGCGACCAGCAACTCCAGCGCCACATCCTGCACGTCGAGGCTGACGGCATCGCCGAGCTGACGCGCGAGTGCGTCACGTTCACCACTTCCGGAGCGCCCCGCGTTTTGTACCGCGGAGAGCAAGGCGGGAAGGGATTCCACGCGCCGCCCGCGGTTGCGGAGGGCGAGGATCACCGTGAGCAGCGGTTCGGTCATGCCGGGCAATGTACGCAGAACCGCGGCAGGCGCAGCATTGATGTTGATCCGGCGCACCGCCCCATCGACGGTGAGGTACGGTCGCAGTTGCGCGAGCCGGTCCGGGGACATCCCCCAGACGTCCTGTAGCTCATCCAACGAACGGAACGGGCCATTGACCGGGCGCGCGGTGAGGCCGGCCCGGGCATACCGCTCGGCCTCGGCGCCCCCTGGGCGCGCCAGCGCATCCGCGTCACGCCAGTCGAGAACCGTCCGAGCGAGCAGCGTCGCCTCCTCGGTTTCGCCGATGACCGACGCGATCAGCGCGGCCAGCTCCGTCTCGCTGGCGAGGTTTACGTTCACCACGGTGCCCAGATCGATGCTTCGCACCGATACGGCGCGATCACCCAGCGGCCACGGATTCGACAGGCGGACGGGGAGATCGGACCACGGATCGGGCAGGGTGCGCATGCGCCGCGTGGTCACGCGGCGTGCGTCGGTGCGCAGGCGCTCCCGCTCCTCCCACTCGAGACGGGCCTGCACCTGCGCCAGCACCCCCTCCAGGGCGGCGCGGTCCCGGCTGCGATCGGAAGACGTGAGGCCCAGCTGCCGCCGCTCGCGGGCCACCGTCGCAAACTGCAGTCCGGCGGTGGTGATCATCACTACCAGCCAGAGCGCCGCGAGCAGTGCCACGCCCCGGCGCGCGCGCGCCTGTCGTGTCGCGATCACAGCGTATCTCCCGCAGCCGCCGCCGGACGCGGTTCACTCGCGTGGGGAAGCACGATGGTCAGCGGGAGGCGCCGCAGCCGATCGTCACCGGCCTCGGTGGCGGAGAAGGTCAGCCGCACGGCCAGCGGCCGCGCCGCCGCCGCCCCGTCGGCCGTACGCCATGTTCGCGTGTCGGCATCCAGGTACTCGACGCTCATCGCCATGATGTCCGCGTCGATTTCCCGCCGCTCGACGGGGCGCTCCGGCGACACGCGGAACTCGAGTGTCAGCCCCTGTTCTGGTGTCCCGGCGTCGTGGTCGATGAAGAGCCGAAGCGGGAGGCCGGGGGCGCCCGCCGGGTTCACGGCGGTTGTCGTGAAGGCCAGCCCGTTCGCACGAGGAGGCCAGGTCACGGTGCCGGAGGACAGCCACTCGCCCAGCAGTGCGCGCATCGCGGCCGCGCGTTCGGTATCGGACGCGCGGGTCACCAGCTGGGTCCGACGATCGATCGACGTGCGAAACGCCGCCGCGCCAGCTGCGGCCACGGCGCCCGTTACCACGAGGGCCACGACCAGCTCGAGCACCGTGGTGCCCGCACGCCGTCGCGGTTCAATGCGCCGCTGGTGTCGCATCACGGCCGGTCGACCGACGACCCGTTGGTGCGCACGGCGGGACGGCGGTAGAGCGCCGAGGTCGTGGAGTGCACGCCGCCTTCCCATTGCACCGACACGTGCACGGTGAACAGACCGGCATACTGCCCGTCGCCCTGAACGCTCGCCTGCCAGCCGTACTCATCGAATGGGGCGGCAAACGTGCCGCCGCTGAGCGAGTCGGGGAGCACGCGCAGCGCTTCATCGCTGAGTAGCGCAATGCGCGCCATCGTTTCGTCGGCCAGCGCCGACGCCTCATGCGCCCGTTGGGCACGCTCGGCCGCACGTACGCCCGCGCCCGTCGTCGCGAGAATGCTGGCGCTTGTCGCGCCGACGATCGCCAGCGCCGCCACCGCTTCCAGCAACGAGACCCCGCGGCGCGCGCGCGGCGGCCGCGGCAACGAGCGCGATGCGCTAGCGCGCCACACGCATCACCTCACCGTTCCAGGGGTCGACGCGCAGATCAAGCCATCCCGATGCGTGGCGTAGCGCCATCGGCCGCCCCTGGGCGGCGCCGGTGGGGCGAAACACGTACAGCGCCACCGTGTCCGCCGTGACCAGCGTCTCATCAGGCGCCAGCGGCAGCACCGTATCGCGCCAGACACCACGGCCGCCCGTCCCGGCGGTGTCGACCCGCATGCGCTGGTGCTCCACGTCGAGGTGCACCCGCACCATCTGCTGCATCCCGACAGCCTGCTGGCGCGCCTCGCTGAGGGCCGCGGCCAGCGCGAAACCGGGCGAGCCGTCGTCGCGGGTGTCAACGGTGAAGGCCGCGGGCCACATCGGCAGCACCAGCAGCGCACCGATGGCGGTGATCGCCAGCACGATGGCCGTCTCTAGCAGCGTGAACCCGCGTCGCGGCGTCATCGCACGAACGAGCCGGCGTTGATGCCATAGATCGCCTGCAACAGCGCGAAGGCGATGAGCGCCACGATGGCACCGAAGATCACGATGAGCGCTGGCTCGGCCAGAGTGGCCAGACGCTGCGCCGTTCGCTCGGCGCGTTCGTCAAGAATGTCGGCGGCCTTGAAGAGAAACGTGCGTAACTGCGATGCCTCTTCGCCCACGCCGACAAGTTGCGCCAGCACCGCCGGAAAGAGTGGGCTCGCCGCGATGGCCCTCCCGAGTGTGGCGCCCTCACGAACACGCTGTCGCACGAGGATGGTCTCGTCGCGGGCAATGGGATCGTCGAGGGATTCCACAACATCCCCGAGTGCTGTGTACAGTGGAGCGCCTCCACCAAGCAACGCGGCGAGCAGTCGCGCCATGCGGGCGCCCACGATCTGTCGGCGGAGCGTGCGAACGACCGGGAGCGACAACAACAGGCGCGCCCGAACCCGACGGCCATCGGGGGACCGCTGCATCCACAGCAGCACTGCCACCAGTGCCACCGAGACGCCGGTCAACAGCGGCCACGCGCGTACGAGCAGCTGCGAAGCCGTCACCAGCAGCTGCGTACTGCGCGGCAGCGTAGCGCCCGCCTCGGTCAGCAGCGAGGTGAATTGAGGCAGCACGACCAGGAGCAGGACCGCGACGGCGCAGGCGCCGGCCACGGCGAGCAGAACCGGGTAGAGCGTGGCCGTGAGGACGCGGCCCCGCAACTGCTCCTCGCGATCGAGCTGCGACGCCAGCCGCGCGAAAGCGCCATCGAGATCGCCGCTCCGTTCGCCGGCGCGCACGATGCCACGATACAGCGGCGAGAATTGGGCGGGAAACGCCGCGAGCGCGGTGGCCAGCATCTCACCGCGCACGACCCGCGCACGCACGTCGATGACGGCATCACGCACCCGGCCGCTTGTCACCCCTGCCGCACTCTCGAGGGCGCGGGCGAGCGGCAGTCCTGCGGGCAGCAGCGCCGACATGGCCCGGGTGAACTCCAGCACGTCCCGCCGATGCCCGAGCGACAGGGCCCAGCCGGACGTCGCGGGCGCCTCCACCGCATCAAGCAGGTACAGTCCACGCGCTTCCAGGGTCGCCGTAAGGACCGCCGTGGAACTCGCCGACTCTGCCCCCCGCACGCGGGTCCCGGTGGCGTCGACCGCCTCGAACGTGAAGCGTGGCATGGCGGGCGGCGCGGCCTACTGCCAGCCGAGGATATCGGCGTTCTCGCCGTCGCCCCCGGCCCGACCGTCGGCGCCGAATGACAGGAGATCGAAACCGGCGGGGTTCGCTTCGCCCGGGTAGCGGTACACGTACGGCTTCCCCCACGGGTCGAGCGGCACGGCGCGGCGCAGGTAGGGGCCTCGCCAGTTGGCGCCCGGTTCATCGGATGGGGCACCGACCAGCGCCGTGAGCCCCTGTGCGGTACTCGGGTAGTGGCCGTTGTCCAGCCGGTAGGCGTCGAGGGCGGTGGCGAGCATCTCCACCTGCGATCGGGCGGTGGTCGACCGCGCGGTTCCCACGTGTTGGAAAACATTAGGGGCGACCAACGAGGCGAGGATCGCGATGACCGCGATGACCACGAGAATCTCGATGAGCGTGAACCCGGCTCGGGTCAGGGCCCGTCGGCTGGCGCAGCGTGACGTGACGTTCGGCCTCATATGCCATAGAATAGCGTCAGGGGGCAGCGCCGACCACCATCTTGGCGGCGGTAGCTACCGGTTCGTTTCGTCCCGGGCATTCGGCATCACGAACCGGTCCATCCCGTTACGTACCGCTAGTGACGAATGTCAAGAATGACGTTACTGTTTATACGGCTGGCGAGGTCAGCAGGGCGAAATCCAATTCGGAGGCTGGATGCAGCAGCAACCCAAAGGGCCGGAGAAGAAGTCGCGGCGCGAGTTTCTCCGCATCGGCACGAAGCGCGGGAGCGCCACCTCGCCGACGGCGTCGCCGAGCGCGGGCACAGTCAGTGCGCCGCAGACAGCGACCGCCTCGCCGGTCGACGCGAGCGTCGCGCAGGCCAAGCTGGCGCCGCTCGCGCCGTGGACCGACGCGCGGGTTCGCCTGCTCCGTCGCACTACCTATGGACCGCGCGTCAGTGACATCAACGACGTGAAGACCGTGGGCTATCAGCGATGGCTCAACGACCAGGTCAACTTCACGCGCCTCGACGTCAGCGGCCTCGACACCGACGTGGCGGCCCGCTGGCCCAATCTCGCGCGTCCGGGCACTGAACTCGTCCCGCTCGACGCTGGAATGCTGCGGAATGAACTCGCCGCCGCCACGATGTATCGGGCGGTGTTCTCGCGGCGTCAGCTGTATGAGCGCATGGTGGAGTTCTGGACCGACCATTTCAGCGTCGACATGAACAAGGTCGGATACCTCAAGGTCATCGACGACCGTGAGGTGATCCGCAAGCATGCCCTCGGCAACTTCGGTGACATGCTGAAGGCCAGCGCCAAGAGTGCGGCCATGTTGGGCTATCTCGACCAGAACCTCAGCCGCGTCGGCGCGCCCAACCAGAATTACGCGCGCGAGCTGATGGAGCTGCACACGCTCGGCGTGGACGGTGGCTACACCCAGCGGGACGTCGAGGAACTCGCGCGCGTGCTCACCGGGTGGACGTTTGTCGCGGGCGGTCAGTTCACCTTTACCGCGGCGCGTCACGACTTCGGCGCCAAGACCGTGCTGGGCGTCAGCATCCCGGCAACGTCGCCGACCATCGGCGCCGAAGGGGTGAAGGAAGGGGAGCGCATGCTCGATGTGCTGCTCAAGCACCCGAGCACGGGCCGCTTCCTCGCCAGCAAGCTGCTCAAGTGGTTCGTGACGCCGGAGCCCACGACGGCGCAGATCGACGCCGTGGCCGCCGTGTATCGGGCCACCAACGGCGACATCAAGCGCATGGTGCGCGCGACCCTCAACGAGGGGTGGATGGCGCAGGCGCCGCTCAAGCTGAAGCGGCCGTATCACATGGTCGTGTCATCGCTGCGCAACACGAGCGCGATCGTGGTGAATCTGCAGGGCGCCGTCGGGACCTCCGCGCAACTCGGGCAGTCGCTCTTCGCGTGGGAAACCCCTGACGGGTTCCCGGATATCATGGAATACTGGGCCGGTAACAACACGCCGCGGTGGGCGTTCCTCACGGGACTCGCCAACAGCACGTCGACCACGGCATTCCGCGTGAGCATGGCGCCGTATATGGCCGGTACACCGGACGCCGCGCTCGACATGATGAACGTCGAATTGTTCGGTGGCGAGATGGCATCGGCCACACGCGAACAACTGCGGGCCTTCCTGCTCGGCGCCACGTTCAACGAAGCGCGTGTGCGCGAGACACTCGGTCTCGCCCTGTGCAGTCACGAATTCCAGTGGTACTGACCTCCGGAGCATCCCGATGAGCGATCACGATCACACGCACCACACCGGCTGCTCCGAGTATCAGGACCTGTCGCGCCGCCAGTTTCTGGCCTCGTCGGCGGCGCTCTCGGCCGCTGCCGTGGTATTCCCCGAGTGGCTGCCCCGCATCACCCTCACGAACAACTTCTCGTCCACGCGCGACATCATCGTGTCGGTGTTCATGCGCGGCGGTGTGGATGGCCTGGCCATGGTCATCCCGCACACGGAAGCTCGGTACTACTCGCTGCGCCCCACCATTCGTACGCCGGCCCCCGATTCCCTGGCGGCCAATCGTGCGATCGCACTGAACAACCAGTTCGCGTTCCCGCCGGCGATGTCGGGGCTGCTCCCGGCCTACCGGGCGGGTGACCTGCTGGTGATGCATGCGGCTGGACAGAAGACCAACACGTCGCGGTCGCACTTCGACGCGCAGCGGTACATGGAAGTGGGCAAGCCGGTCGATCCCGATCTCACGTCGGGCTGGCTTGGCCGCCATCTCGCGTCGGTGCCGCCCATCAGCGCCACGCCGGTGCTGCGTGGCATCGGGTTGTCCTCCGGACTCGCCAAGACGCTCGTGGGTGGCCCCATGACGTTGCCCATCGCCGACCCGGCGAACTACGGCATCGGTGGCTCGGCCACCACGCGTGCTGCGCGCATGGCGATGCTGAAGACGAACTACGAAGGCAGTGTGAATCCGCTGCGTGCGGCGGCGCTCGATGCGGTCGGAACGATCGATCTGCTGGGGCGCCTCAACATCAACGCGTACACGCCGGCGAGCGGCGCGATGTATCCCAACACGGGATTCGGACGCGGCCTGCGATCGATCGCGGCGCTCATCAAGTCGGACATCGGCCTCGAAGCGGCCTCCATCGATGTCGGCGGCTGGGACACCCACGCCATGCAGGACCCGAACGGCGGCCAGATGGCCACGCTCATGCAGCAGTTCTCGGGTGCCATGGGCGCGTTCTGGGCTGATGTCATGAACACGGGCCTCCGTGTGACGCTGGTCGCGGTGTCCGAGTTCGGTCGCAACGTGCCGGAGAACGGCAGCAATGGCACCGACCACGGGCGCGGCACTGTGATGTTCGCCATGGGACGTGGCATCGCGGGCGGCCGCGTGCTCACGGCTGGGTGGCCGGGCATCGAGGCGGCGCAGCTCGAGAATCGCATGGATCTTCGCGTCACGCTCGACTACCGCGATGTGCTGGCGGAAATCGTGCAGAAGCGGCTCCAGAACAACAACCTTGCCTATGTGTTCCCGGGGTGGACGCCAACTGTTTACGGCGTAACCCGCTGAACGATGCCCCTCACCGAGAACAGCAACACCGGACACACGGACTGCGGGCGCTCGATGAGGCGATGGCATATTGGGCGTCTGGCGGCTATCGGGGCGCTCGTGGCCGCCGCGGCGTGCGGCGATGGGTCGACGGGGCCGAAAGCCCCGTCGCCCAATGATCCGGCTGCCGGGCGGTTTGCCCTGCAGTCGTTGAACACGCAGCCGCTCCCGTTCAGCCTGTTCAATGAGACGGGATTCCGGCTCGAGTTCACCGCGGCGTCTCTCGTACTGCAGCCCGACGGCAAGTACCTCATGGCGCAAACAACGGTGGAAACGGTAGCCGGGTTTGCCTCGACGTTCCAGGACACCGTGCGCGGAAACTGGACACAGAACGCCGGGAGTCTCTCCATTCGCGGTGACGACAGTACCGTCATCGCGGCCGTCTGGGATGGACGTGAGATTCAGCTCACGATGAACAGCGAAGGGCAGTCCCTCCGTTCGGTGTTCCGGAAGAGCCAGTAGTCGCGCACGATGGCCTCCGTGCTGCTGCACCTTCTGCAGACCCGCTTCGAGAAGCACCCGAAACGTCACCCCGGCATCGCGTGGGCCGACGTCGAAGCGCGGATCGCCAGGAACAAGAAGGCGCTGGCAGTTCTGCAACGCATGGAGGATTCCGGTGGTGAGCCGGATGTCATCGCGTATGATGCCACAACGCGCGTCGTGACGTTCTGCGATTGTGTCGTGGAGAGCCCAGCCGGACGTCGCAGCCTCTGCTACGACGGGGAGGCGCGTACCTCGCGCAAGGAGAATGCGCCCATCGGGAGCGCCATGGAGATGGCCGCGGAGATCGGTGTGGAGCTGTTGGATGAGGCCGAGTATGAGGCGCTGCAGCAGCTGGGGCGTTTCGATATGAAAACGTCGAGCTGGCTGCGAACGCCGGAGCCGCTCAGGGCACTCGGCGGCGCCCTCTTTGGCGACCGTCGCTACGAGCGCGTCTTCGTGTACCACAATGGCGCACAATCGTACTACGCCGCGCGCGGGTTCCGCGGTCTGTTTCGGGTGTAACGTCGAAACCTGACGTGTGACTGGATGCCGCCGTCGGGCGGCGAGTGACGCATATTTCTCCGGTCGTGTCGTTCGGCGTTTCGGATCTCCCGCCTGCTGGAGTCATGGTGTCCCATATTGCGCGCGCCATTAGCGCTGCTCTCGTAGCTACCTCGCTGGTCCTGGGCGTCGCGGCGACTGCCGCAGCCCAACGTCCCACCACACTGGCCGGCCGTTCGACAGTGTACGCACCGCAGGCCATGGCGGCGACGAGCCAGCCACTCGCGTCTGCTGCGGCACTCGACGTCATGCGCGCCGGTGGCAACGCGATCGATGCCGCCGTCGCCGCTGCCGCAGTACTGGGGGTCACCGAACCGCACATGACCGGCATTGGCGGTGACATGTTCGCGATCGTGTGGCTGGCGAAGGAGCAGAAGCTCGTGGCCATCAACGCCAGCGGCCGCGCGGGATCGCGCATGATTCGCGACACGCTCGTGGCTCGCGGGTTCCGCAGTGGCTCGCAACAGGGCGCGATGTCGGTGACGGTGCCAGGCGCGCTCGCCGGATGGGACATGCTGTTGCGCACGCATGGGCGCCGTACCCTCAAGCAGGCGCTGCAACCGGCCATTCGCTATGCGCGTGATGGCTTCCCGGTCACGCCCATCATCGCGGCCCAGTGGGCCAACGAAACCGCGTTCCTCAAGCGGGACAGTGCCACGGCCGCGACGTACCTCATGAACGGGCGAGCGCCGAAGGCCGGTGACTGGTTCGTCAATCGCGACCTCGCTCGCACCATGCAGGTGATCGCCGATAGCGGTGTCCGCGTGTTCTACGGCGGTTCACTTGGCAAGCGCATCGTGCAACGCCTCGATGCGCTGGGCGGATTCGTCACGCTCGACGATCTCAAGCGCAACGCCCCCAACTGGGTCACGCCGCTGTCGGTGGATTTCCAGGGGTATAGGGTGTGGGAGCTGCCGCCGAGCAATCAGGGCGTGGCGGCGCTCGAGATGCTGCGCATTCTCGAGCCGTACGATCTCAAGGCCATGGGGCATAACAGCGCGCCGTATCTGCATCATCTCATTGAAGCCAAGAAGCTGGCGTACGCCGATCTCGATCGCTTCGTGGGTGACGCAGACCACCTCGCGATGCCGGCCGCCGAGTTGCTGAGCGATGGGTTCATCGCGCAGCGCCGTGGGCTCATCAATACGTCGCGTGCGAGCGAGCGCATGGACCCCGGCCCGCTGCGTACGAAGAGCGAGACGGTGTATCTCACCACGGCCGATGCCGAAGGGAACATGGTGAGCTTCATCAACTCGGTGTACGACTACTTCGGCTCGGGCGTGGTGGTGCCGGGAACCGGTTTCGTGCTGCACAACCGCGGCGCCGGGTTCACGCTCACGCCGGGGCTTCCCAACACCGTGGCACCCGGCAAGCGCCCGTTCCACACGCTCATTCCCGGTTTCGTGACCCGCGTGGTGAACGGTCGCGAGCAAGCCTACATGAGCTTCGGGCTCATGGGCGGTGGCGTGCAGGCGCAGGGGCATGTGCAGTTCCTGCTCAACCACCTTGTCTTCGGCATGGACCTGCAGGGCGCCATCGATGCGGCGCGTTTCCGCCACTACGACGGCTACCGCGTGGCCCTCGAAGCCGTCATCACCGACGGGGTGCGCTCAGCGCTGCAGGCGATGGGGCATGTGCTCATCGAACAGCCGCCGATCGCCTTCGGCGGGGCGCAGGCCATTGTGCGTCTCCCCAAGGGCTACGCAGCCGGCAGCGATCCGCGCAAGGATGGGTTGGCGGTGGGGTACTAAGGCTTAGGCCTTCACTTCACACCCCTCGAGCGTGTTGCCGTCGAGGTCGGTGAATCGGAAGAAGAATACGCCGGGTGTCTCCGTCAGTTCACCGACCGCGACACCCTGCGCCGTGAGGGCCGTATGCGCGGCGCGCGCGTCGGCGGTGGCCAGAATCGGGTAGGTGCTCGATGGCGCCCACTCAGCGCCGTCCTCGAGCTGCCACAGCGTCAGGGTGCTGCCGGCGATTTCCCCATCGGGATCACCACCGAACTCCACGACCGACAGTCGCTGCTCCTCGTCTTCGTACAGTGCTTCCGCGCCGAGGCGCTCCACGTACCACTGGGTCGCGGCGGCGATGTCCCGCACGCGGATGATGACGGTGTCGAGACCGCGGAACGGTGATGGCATGGGCTGAATTCTCAGGACGAATGATTGATGATGGCTTCGAGGAAGTAGTCGCCGTACTTCTCGAGTTTCGCCTGGCCGACGCCGGGCACCTGCAGTAGTTCGGCGTGCGTTTCCGGCTTGCGCGCGACCATCTCCAACAGCACGCGATCGCCGAACACGATGTACGCGGGCACCTTCTCCTCGTCGGCGAGTTCGCGACGCAGCGTGCGCAGGGCATCGAACAGGGCACGGTCTTCCGTGTCCAGTTCGTCGGCGCCGAGCGACCGGGACACGGGCGTACCCATGCCGCCGCGCGTGGCGGGTGACCGACGCCCCCCGGCGCGCGCCACGCGCTCGAGTTCCATCGCCTCCGTGAGTCGCTCCTCCACGCTCTGGCCGGCGCAGCTGTCGCACGACGCCCCGCATGGTTCGATCTGCTCGTCGAAGTGGCGTACCAGCGCCTGATGGCGGCAGCTGCCCCGTTCGATGAGGTTGAACAGTGCCTTGGTGCCGGCGCGTGTGCGTTCGCGTACCGCCTCGTCGTCGATGCGATCGGTGAAGCGTTCGTGTGCGATGACATCGGCCCACGAGTAGAACATCACGCAGTCACTCGGTAACCCGTCGCGGCCGGCGCGACCGATCTCCTGATACCACGACTCGATGTCCTTGGGCATGTCGCGGTGAATGACGAACCGCACGTTCGACTTGTCGATGCCCATGCCAAAGGCAACGGTCGCTACCACGACATCTACATCATCGCGCTGAAACGCATCCTGATTGTGGGCGCGCTCGTCGGCGGGCAGCCCCGCGTGATAGGGCAGGGCCTTGATCCCCTGCGACACGAGAAACTCGCATGTCTGTTCGACGCTCTTCCGGCTCTGGCAGTACACGATGCCGCTTTCGCCCGCGTGCATACGCACGAGGGTGAGAATCTCGCCGCGCGTGTTGCCGCCTTGCCCCTTCTTGCGCACGCCGATGCGGAGGTTGGGGCGGAAGAACGATCCCTTGAAGCCGCCGGGTTTCTTCATGCCCAGCTGTCGCAGGATATCGCGCGCCACCTCGCGGGTGGCCGTGGCGGTGAGCGCCAGCACCGGCACGTCGAGCTGTTGCTTGAGTCCCTGCAGACGGCGGTAACTTGGGCGGAAGTCGTGCCCCCACTGGCTGATGCAGTGCGCCTCGTCCACCACCAGCAGCGAGATGGGGCACCCCTGCACGAAATCGCCCAGATAGCCGTCGAGCGCTTCGGGGGCGAGGTACACCAACTCATAGGCGCCGGCGCGGAAGCCATCGAGGCGCCGGCGCCGTTCGTCGGGATCAAGCGTGGAGTTGATCGCGGTGACCTTGTAGCCCAGCCCCGCGACCGCGTCCACCTGATCCTTCATCAGGGAGATGAGCGGCGAAATGACCAGCACCGTACCGCCAAGCAGGCGCGCCGGGATCTGGTAGGTGAGCGACTTGCCCGCACCCGTGGGCATGAGCGCAATACAGTCGCGCCCGGCGAGTACGGCGTCGATGACCTCACGCTGCCCCGGGCGGAACTCGGTGTACCCGAAGACTTCGCGCAGGACGTCGTTGGGAGTGCGGGCAGCGGGCGTTGCGGTCACGGCAAGATGCGAGGGGCACGAACTGGGCTCCCTCAGGTTAAGGGAACCCGCCGCCAAAATCACCTGCCGCGGTTATCGCCCTCGCGTGTTCACCTGCCGGCCGCCGATCCACACCGAATGCTGCTTGCGGATGTTGCGCATGTCGGTCAACGGCGACGCGTCGAGTACGACGAAGTCAGCCCACTTGCCGGGCTCCAGCGACCCCAGTTCGCGGTCGAGCCGCAGGCATCGGGCCGCCCCGAGCGTGGCGCTGGTGAGTACGGTGCGCGTCGACAGTCCCGCATCCACCATCATCTCCATCTCCATCAGTTCGAAGTATCCCTGGAAGCGCCCCAGCGGCCCCGTGTCGGTGCCCATGGCAATGGGCACACCGGCCTTGTCGAGCGTCGCGAGATTGCGCGTGGCCACGGGCAGCTGCGCCTTGTACCGCTGCGCGCTGGTACTCGTGCGCGTGGCGGCCATGCGGGCGGGCTCGCTCACGGTGGTCATCCACTGCCGGTTGGCATGCGCAAGAAACTGCGAGTCGCGGAAAAACGCGGGGATGGTGTCGTACACGAAGGTCGACACCTCGCGCATCAGGGTAGGGGAGTAGCACACCCCACTCTGCTTGAGTGCCTGTACGAAGGGGGCGTCCACCGCGACGTCCCGCACACTGTGCGCGATATAGTCGGCGCCGGCGTCCAACAGGGCGCGTGCATCATCGAGGTAGTAGATGTGCACCGCCACCCGCTTGCCGCGGGCATGCGCCGCACGAATCACGGCGCGGTAGACTTCGGGGGCCATCTTCTTCGCCGTGCCGAGGTTGTCGTCCACGCGGATCTTCACGATGTCCACGTTCCTGGCGACGACCGCCTCCACCTGCGCACGCGCCTCCTCCGGCGTCGTAGGCGTAAGCACCGGGCCGGCGAGGTACACACGCGCATGCTCGGGAGGCGCATTACGCTGCGCATCGCGCGCGGCGAATACCTCGGGGGTCTCGTCGCCCAGGGAGTACACCGTGGTGACGCCGTACGCCGCGTACGTGGCGAGATTGGCCAAGCTCGATGCGTGACCGTGGGCATTGATCAGCCCGGGAATGACGGTCTTGCCGTCGAGCGCAATACGCTCGGCACCAGCCGGCACGCGCACGGCGTTCGCCGGGCCCGCGGCGACGATGCGCCCGTTACGCACGACGATCGTGGCGTTGGGGACGGGCGCCCTGGTCGTGCCGTCGATGAGCGTGGCGCCCGTGAAGGCACGCACCGGTACGCTGGGCTGCGCGCGCAGGGTCCATGCAGGCAGCGACATCACAAACGCGCCGAGGGCTAAACCGTAGGCGCCGGCTCGGGCCACGTGCGGGGGCAGAAGAGTCGTCATGCCCCAAGTTGCGGCCGCTCGGCGGATCCCGGAAGCGCATGAAGCGCCGCGCTTTCGTCGGCGCCCCGGGATGCCCAGCTTACTCGCATGACTGATCACGTCCTCACCGATGTCACGCTCGTGCTCGGGGCACCGCTGCACGACACCCGGGCATTCCGCGATTTTCAGGAGCATGCGACAGCGGGGCACGCCGTGGCCGACCATCCCTGGGTCGCCCACGAGCACGACGCGGTGAACAGCCTCACCTCGCGAGAGGGGACGGTGGCCAGTCACACGCTGCTCGAGACGATCGTGGGGGGCGTCCTCGGCGTACCGGTCATCATCGCCGACGTGGAACGACAGTGGGTGCGTCATGCCGACGGGCAGCTGTACGCGGCGATCACCTTCAGCGCCGACGACGTGCGTCCCCGCGCGGCCGGCCGAGCATTGCGGGCGGAGGCGACGATTGAGGCGCTGAACGCGGTCGGGGCCTCGCTGTCGTCGCTCGACGGCCGTGCGTGGCTGGCGTGGAGTAGCCGCAGCGTGTCGGATGTCGCGGACGACGATCAGACCCGCCGCACGACAACGCTCATGGCCACCATCGCCGACGCCATGTTTGCCACGGGTGAGACGAACGCCCCCGACGCAGCACCGGCCGATCTCGACCTCACGACCGATCTACGGCGCGCCATCGCGCTGGGGAGCGAACACGCGGACAGCAGCAATGCCATGGTGAATGAGCTGCGCTGGCTGCGGCACCGTGATCCACTGCGGTACGAATGGGCAAACGTGCACATGGATGCCTTCTTTCTCGCCGCACTCCCCGCCGAGCAGATCGAGGCGAGGCTCGCGAATGAGTCGCCGGCCGCGCTCGTGTTTCTCTACATCGGACGCGATCGCACGGAGCGTCTCAAGGCCGATCCGTACATCACGCCGCGCTTTCACCGCGAGCTCGCGGTGCGTAGCTATCTCACGGCATATGCCGTGCAGCGGCTCGCGCCGCAGATCTCGCAGCATCTGCGGCGGGCCATGGGCGCCCCCGCGTCGTAACTGCTTTCTACCGTTACCAGACGAATCGTGTCACGGCTCCCGCACGTGGGGCCGACCAGCGGGTGCCGACGAACGGTTGGAGGCGCGTGGCCAACGCACGGGCATCGATGCCACGTACTACACGTTCCGATTTGTCGGGCGAGGTGAAGAAGTCGTCCCAGTGACCCAGTAGCACATGCTGCGGATCGAGTGACGCCAGCAGGATGTCGGGATAATCGCCGGGCTGATCGTAGTTCGCGGCGGTCATCATGAGCACGGTGTGTTGCGCCGCAGGTAAGGCGCGAACGACGTCGGCGGCACGGCGCTGGACGTCGCCCCCCGCCGCCGCATCGTGGTACACGAAACGGTATCGCGTGGTTCCCGTGTCATCGAGCACGTCGATAGCCCACGCGTAGGTGGTGCCCATCTTCCAACCGTGCACGGTGCGCGGCAGGGATCGCCTCGGGGTCGTTTGCTGACCGGGCGCGATGGTGAGCGACGCGAAGTTGGGCGCGTGGGCCCAGCGCATGGCGTGAATGCGGATCGCGGGTCCGACCGGCAGCGACCGCCCCGCGCGGGCGGCGTTGTCCCCCGCCACTGAGTCGATCGCGACACGCCGGGTGGGCCCCAGCCCAGGCACCGGCGCCAGCAGGTTCGCGACTGTACTGCTGCCGTACACCACGGCGTGGGGCATCCCCGTCAGCATCGGGGGCAGATCGATGAGATGATCGTAGTGCCCGTGCCCTACGAGCACGGCATGCACCCGTGACAGGCGGGCTGCATTGGCCGCCGGCATGGCCGCGAGCCGTCGGGTAATGCGCGCCGTGTCCGGGCGCGTCCCGAACAGGAGATCACCGAAGGTCAGCCACCGCACCGACGGATTGGTGAACATCGGTGGTGTGAGCACGAGGCGGGTGGTATCGCGCCACGGGACAACGAGAAATCCCGCGACGCCCATAGCCACCACATCCACGGAGTCGGTGCACCGATCGCTGCATGACCCGATGCGCTGAACGGCGCCCCGTTCGCTCGGGGTAAGTGGGCGCGGCTCCCCGGTGGTCACCCACCGGCACCCGCTCAACAGCATCGCCACGAGGGCACCCAGATGCGCGAAACGCACACGGGGCCTTATTCGCGTCGTCCATATCTTCGGCATGGCGCAATGCTGAACCCGTCGCGGGCTTCACACAAGGTGACGCATTCCCCGCACTACATCACGATCACCGCGATGTGATCCCCTCCCCGGAGTTTGAGCGACTGCGTGCTTCGCTCGGCGGCCCCCCCAGGACGGGCGAAGATGCGCACCCCCTCCTTACCCAAGAGCATCGACGAGGGAAGCGGCAGCGTGCCCTGCGTGTTGGCGGCAATCTCTCCCAGCCGGACGAAGCGCAGCCCCTGTTCGGCAAACACCGCGACCGGGTGGGCGCGTGCATTCTCCACCGTCACCGTCGCAGTGGTGCCCAATCCCTTGGGTAACGCAATGAAGATGCTGTCGCCGGCCGGTAGCCCTTCGATTGGCGGCACCAGCAACCCCATCATCTGACCAGCCACGAGGGGCACCTGGTAGCGCGCGATCACCTGCGATGACTTCTCCGCGACAGCGAGCACCACGATCGAGCGCTTTGCGTTCACCGTCCATGCGGGCAGCTGCAGTTCACTCGTGCTGTTCGGCGGGACGAGCCCAAGCATACGCTCCGCGCTCCCCGCTTCGATGAAGAAACGCACGGCTTCGCGGCGGTCGTTCTGCACCGTCACCACTTTGCCAAGCTCGGCCGTGACCTTGGCTGACGGAAGCCGTGTGGGAGCCTGCGTGGTGTCCTGGGCACTGGCGACGGTGGCGAGGCCGACGAACGCGGTCGCCATGATCGTGCTGTATCGCATGGGAATATCCTCGTGGAAGACAGTCGGGCTGCCGCGCGACCTTTGTCGCGACCTCCGTCTCGACTGGCTGAAGTGTTCCCGAGAGCTCCTCGGCGCGCCGTCAGGAAAAGCGTCCGATCCCGTGATGGTTTCCCCTGCGGTCATGGCGGTCGACGGTCCCGGGTGAAACGTGCGGGACGAATCGGACGTACGTCTCCCGGCACCCCTCGGCCCCGAGCCGGTCATTGTCCCCACTCGTCCCTCCCATGCTGACTCCGCTCTTCACAGCATCCTCCCGCCGTACTGGACTGGTCCTCGCCTCGCTGGTGCTGGCCGCCTGTGCACGTGCGCCGAAGCCCACAACGGCGGCCTCTCCCGCCACGGACCCCCGCAATGCCCTCAAGGCGGGACTCTTCGACGCGGGAGAATACACCTCCAACCTGCGCGTGCTGGCCAAGGTGCAGAGCCCCAAGGGCTTCCTCGGCGAGACCAACTCCGACCTCGCGTTCACGGGCAACTACGTCATCCAGGGCAACTACAATGGCCCGGTGGTGTGGGACATCAGCAACCCGAGCAGCCCGCAGCTCGTGGTCGCGTACGAATGCCCCGCGTCGCAGAACGACGTGAGCGTCTACAAGAACCTCATGTTCATGTCGGCGGAAGCGATGAACGGCCGCCTCGACTGCAAGCCGGGCGGTGTGCGTGAGGCGGTGAGCAAGGAGCGACTGCGCGGTGTGCGCATCTTCGACATCAGCAACATCAAGGAGCCGAAGCTGCTCGCCAACGTGCAGACGTGCCGCGGCTCGCATACGCACACGGTGCTCGAGGAGCCGAAGGACAAGGAGAACATCTACATCTACGTGTCGGGATCGTCGGACATTCGCCCCAAGGGCGAACTCGCCGACTGCTCGAACGCGGCAAGCAGCGACGCGAACTCCAATCGCCTGCGCATTGAGATCATCAAGGTGCCGCTCGCCGACCCGAGCAAGGCGGCTGTGGTGAATCGCGCGAATATCTTTGCGGGGCTCACCGCCCCGATGAATCACGGGCCGTCGGACGCCGATAAGGTGGAGCTCGAGGAGCTCAAGAAGCGCGGCGCCTTCTTCGCCTTCATTCCCGACATGGGCGTGGTTCAGGAATTGCCAGCCGAGATGGTGAAGCCGATCATCGCCAACATCGTGAAGCAGCGCGGCGGTACTGTCGCCACGGCTGCCGATTCGAATGCCGCGCGCCCCATCGTGGATAACATGGTGAAGATGTTCCTGCAGCAGAATGGGCTTATGCCCGATCCGAGCGGGAAGCTCAACGAAATGCGTCAGTGCCACGACATCACGGTGTATCCGTCGCTCGGTCTGGCCGGTGGCGCGTGCGAAGGGCACGGTCTGTTGCTCGACATCAGCAATCCGGTGAATCCCACGCGCCTCGATGCCGTGGCCGACAGCAACTTCGCCTACTGGCACTCGGCCACGTTCAACAACGATGGCACCGCGATGTTGTTCAGCGACGAGTGGGGCGGTGGTGGCGCGCCCAAGTGCCGCGCCGGCGACAAGCCGGAGTGGGGCGCCAACGCCATCTTCGACATCGTGACCGATGCGTCGGGCAAGAAGAAGCTCCAGTTCCGCAGCTACTACAAGATCCCGACGTATCAGACGGCGAACGAAAACTGCGTGGCGCACAACGGCTCGCTGATTCCGGTCCCCGGGCGTGACATCATGGTGCAGAGCTGGTACCAGGGTGGCGTCTCGGTGTTCGACTGGACCGACACGAAGAATCCGAAGGAGATCGCCAGCTTTGACCGTGGCCCGGTGGATGGGTCACGCATGGAGATGGGTGGCTCGTGGTCGGTGTATTGGTATAACGGCCACATTGTGAGCAGCGAGATCGCCCGCGGCATGGACGTGGCCGAACTTGTACCCAGCCAGTATCTCACGCAGAACGAAATCGATGCCGCCAAGACCGTGAAGTGGGAGCAGCTCAACGCGCAGGGACAGCCGAAGATCTCCTGGCCGCCCAGCTTCCCGCTCGCCAAGGCCTACACCGATCAGCTCGAGCGGAAGGGATGCGCGGCAGGTGCGGTGACCGCGCTGCGCACGCAGATCTCGGCGGCCGAGAAGGCCAACGGCGCGGCCCGGAACACGGCGCTCGACGCCGCGGTGAGCGCGGCGGAAGGCGCGCGCGGCTGCGACGGCAAGAAGACCGATCTGCTGAAGAAGGCGCTGCAGGATCTCCGAGCACCGGCGATGTGAGGCTGTGGATCACGCAGCACGCATGACGTCGTCGAACGACGCCCCGCGGCTCGTCACGCGCGCCACCCGTAAGACGGGCCGGTATGCTCTGCTCGGGGCATCGCCGGAAGAGGCGCGTGTGGTGTGGTTCGTGTTGCACGGCTATGCCCAGTTGGCGCCGCGTTTCCTGCGGCATTTCGATGGGGTGGTTCCTCCCGACACCTGCATCGTGGCGCCCGAGGGGTTGTCGCGGTTCTACGTGGACATGCCGCGGGGCGACGGCGCTCACCTGCAACGGGTGGGCGCTACGTGGATGACGCGGGAGGACCGCGAGCACGACATCGCCGATGCGCTGTACTGGCTCGACACGGTCCATGACGACATCGTCGGCGCGTGCCAACAGGCGCCGACGATTGGCGTGCTCGCCTTCTCGCAGGGCGTGGCCACGGCCACGCGGTGGCTTGCGAGTGGCACCGTGCATCCGCGCGCCTTCGTGGTCTGGGCCGGCGGCCTCGCGAATGATGTGCCGGCCGATACACTCCGTGCGGCGTTGGCGGAGTCGCAGGTCGTACTGGTGCGGGGGATTCACGACACGCTGATGTCGGCGGAGCAGGGCGAGGCGTTGCACGCGCAGCTCCAGCAGCTGTCGCCACGGGCGGAGTACGTCACCTTCGAGGGCGCGCACCATCTCGAGCGTGCGGTGCTCGCTCCACTGCTCGCGCGACTCTCGCCCTGACCATGTCTGGCGGGATAGTTTCCCGCATGTCTTTCATCACCCGTTCTCGTGCCACCGGCACGGCCGCTTCGTTCGCGCTGATCACGGGCGCGTCGATCCTCCTCGCCGCCTGCGGGTCGTCCAGTGACCGCCCCGCCGATTCCACGGTCGCCATGTCGGCGGCTGATACCGTGCCGTCGACCGAGGGGATGATCGATGTGCCGGGGGGCCGGGTGTGGTATCGCAAGCTGGGCAACGGCCCCGGCACGCCGCTGCTCGCGCTGCACGGCGGTCCCGGAGGCACGGCGTGCCGCTTCGAAGTGCTGGCGCCGCTGGCTCGCGAACGCCCGGTGATCTTCTACGATCAACTCGGCTCCGGTAGATCGGATCATCCCACCGACACGTCGCTTTGGCGTGTCGACCGCTTCGTGGCCGAGCTGAGCGCCGTGCGCCAGGCGCTCGGTCTCACGCGCGTGCACCTGCTGGGGCATTCGTGGGGCGGGGCGCTGGCGGCGGAGTACATGGCCGCGGCCAAGCCCGACGGCGTCGTGAGCGTGATCTTCAGCAGCCCACTCATCGATACCCCGCGCTGGATCGCCGATGCCGATTCGCTGCGGGCCCAACTGCCGGCGGAGATCCGTCGCGTGCTCGATGAGGAGGAGCGAAAGGGCACGCTCGACTCACCCGCCTACATGGCGGCCACCGATTCCTTCTACGCGCGTCATGTGCGCCGGCTGCCGGTGGCCGATGAGCCGCGCTGCGCCGGTGTGGCCTCCAACGACACGATCTACCGGCAGATGTGGGGCCCCACGGAATTCCTGAGCACGGGGAGCCTGCGCACGTGGACCCGCGCGGCCGAGCTGAAGCAGATCACGCAGCCCACGCTGTTCGTCGCTGGCGAATTCGACGAGGCGCGCCCGAGCACGCTCGAGGAGTTCCGCGCCACGATGCGCGATGCGCAGATGGTGGTGATCCCCGGCGCGGCGCATGCGGCGATGCGCGAGAAGCCCGCGGAGTACGTCGACGCCGTGCGCGCCTTCCTCGCGCGGGTGGAACAGCCGGCGGGCAAGTGAGCACACCGATTGCCGCAGCGACCCTCGCCCGCCTTACGCTGCCGGGGCTGGTGGCGCAGTGGGCGCGCATGGTGGACTACCTGGCGCGACAGCCGGTGACCGACGCGGAGTTCGTGGCCGACCTCCTCGTGCGGCACGAGATCGCGCAGCGGTTGCGGGCGAAGCCCACGACGCTGGAAACGCGCGAGATGCTGGCCGAGATCGACGAACACTTCCGGGAGATCACGAGGGACGCGACCGCGCAGGATGCGAGTGGCTGCGTGGTGGGGGAGGCACGGGCGACGGCCGAGGGGTGGAGCGCCGCGCGCGAGTGGTATTTCTGGCGGGAGTTACGAGGGGGCTGATCACAAAGGTGCTCTTTGTGTCGTGTGAGTATTGCGCTTGTGAAACTTTTCACAAGGATCGGGCGTACATCTCTCCGTACCCGCACCGGAGCCCGTCATGCCGCACCGCACGCACAGCCCATCGCTCGCCACGACCGCCGCTGACGGACCCGTGGGCGCCATCCGGTCGGCCAACTCGCTCACCGCCACCGCGACCCACGCCACCGATCCCCGGCCACATGTCGTCATCGTGGGCGGCGGCTTCGCCGGCCTGTCGGCCGCGCGGGCGCTCGCCAACGCGCCGGTGCGCATCACGCTCCTCGATCGCACCAATCACCACCTCTTTCAGCCGCTGCTGTATCAGGTGGCCACGGCGGTGCTCAACCCGTCCGACATCAGCGTCCCCATTCGCTGGCTCCTGCGCACGCAGCAGAATGCCACCGTCGTGATGGCAGACGTCGATCGTATCGACCCGCACGCCAAGACCGTGTCGCTCGATAGCGGCACCGTGCTGTTGTCGTTCGACTACCTGCTGCTCGCGGCCGGGGCCCGCCATGCCTACTTCGGCCACACCGAGTGGGAACAGCACGCGCCGGGGCTCAAGAGCATCGAAGACGCCCTCGAAATGCGGCGTCGCTTCCTGCTGTCGTTCGAAGCGGCCGAACGCGCCAGCGCCGCCGGTGAGCGCGACGCGCTGCTCACCTTCGTCATCGTCGGGGGCGGCCCCACGGGTGTCGAGCTGGCCGGCATGATCCCCGAGATCACCCACCATGCGCTCACCGGCGAGTTCCGCCGGATCGACCCGCGCAAGGCGCGCGTGCTGCTGCTCGAAGGCGGACCCCGCATTCTCCCGGCGTTTCCCGAAGCGCTGTCGGCCCGCGCCCAGCGGGATCTCGAATCGCTCGGCGTGGAAGTGCGCACGAACTGTATCGTCACGCACGTCGACAGTGATGGCGTCGTCGCGGGCGGCGAACGCATCGATGCCCACACCGTGTTTTGGGGGGCGGGCAATCAGGCCTCACCGCTGGCCCGGCAGCTCGGCGCGCCCACCGATCGCGCGGGGCGGGTGGTAGTGAACCCCGACCTCAGTGTGCCGGGGCACCCCGACATCTTCTGCGCCGGTGACATCGCCGCCACGACCACCGCTGCCGGCACTCCTGTTCCCGCTGTGGCCCCCGCCGCGAACCAGATGGGGACGCTCGTGGGGCGCAACATCGCCCGACGCGTCGCCGGCAAGGACGGCGAGTCGTTCCGCTATCTCAACAAGGGCGACCTCGCCACCATCGGCCGGCACAAGGCCGTGGCGGTCATCGCCGGCCAGCAGTTGCACGGTCTGTTCGCGTGGCTCACCTGGCTCTTCGTGCACATCCTCTATCTCGTGGGCGTGCGCAACCGGGTGAGTGTGGTCGTGCAGTGGGCGTACCAGTACTTCACGTTCCAGCGCGGTGTGCGACTCATCACCGGCACCACCGTGCACCGCCTCCTCAAGGCCAGCAAAGCGGCGCACGAGAAGCGACGGGCGGCGTAAACCGGGTGAGGCGCGTCATCTCGTCGGGGTGACGCGCGTACGCCGGCGAAACTGCGCCATGGCCGAGCGCGTACGGTGGGCATGCGCTTGCTCCTCAACATCATCTGGTTCATCTGCGGCGGCTTCTGCGCCTGGCTGGGATGGATGCTTGCCGGCGTCGTACTGGCGTGCACGGTCGTCGGCCTGCCGTGGGCCTTCGCGGCCTTTCGCATTGCGCCGTTTGCGGCGTGGCCCTTCGGGCGCACGCTCGTCGATGCGCGCGTGGTCGGGGAGGAACGCATCGTCGGCACCGGAATCGCGAACATCCTGTGGATCGTGTTCGCCGGGTTCTGGCTGAGCCTCGGCCACATCCTCGCCGGTGCAGCGCTGTGCCTCACGATCATCGGCATTCCGTTCGGCATCGCCCACTTCAAGATCGCCCAGGTGAGCTGGGCCCCGCTCGGCAAGCGCATCGTCGAGGCGTAAATTGGCGGGATGATGAATCTCGAGCAGGCGAATGCCCGTGCGCAGGGCTTCTTCCCCGGCTATCTCGGCATCGTCTTCACGGCGGTCGGACACGGGGAAATCGAGGCGGAGTGCGCGGTGCGCCCCGAACTCATGGCACCCAACGGCTACCTGCACGCCGGCGCAGTGGTCACGCTCGCCGACTCGTGCGCCGGTTTCGGCTGCATGGCCACGCTACCCGATGGCGCCGACGGCTTCACCACGGTGGAGCTCAAGACCAATCATCTCGGCACGGCGCGCGATGGCACCATCACCTGCCGCGCCCACGTGGTGCACACCGGCCGTACCACGCAGGTGTGGGACGCCGAGGTGACGCATCGCGAAAGCGGGCGCACCCTCGCCCTGTTCCGCTGCACGCAGATGATTCTCTATCCGCGACCCGTCGCCGACACCCGGGGAGAAAAGGAGAAAGGGGGGAACTGAAATTGGGAGAAAAGGGGAAAAAGAGAAAATGAGCACGACCACTTCGTGATCATCTCGAGAAAGCCTTTTCGCTTTCCCCCTTTTCTCCCTTTCCCCTTTTCTCCCAATTTCAGTTCCCCCTTTTCTCTCTTTCTCAATGCCAGAAGAGAGGCGGCGTTAGAGCTGCCCCAGCCACGATAGCTTCACGATGAGTGAGCGGGCCATGGGCGACGTGCCGGTCATCACCGCCTGCCGGTCGTTGTACACCACGTACAGGAACGAAAGGGGCAGGAACTCCCAGCTGAAGCGGGCATTGAGCGACGCGCGCTGCACGGCGGTGTTGTACTGGTAGAACGCACTCCACTGCACGCGTGGATTGAGGAAGATGCGCACTTCGGGGCCCGCGAGGTGCGTGATGAAGCTCGAGTCGCGCGTGCCGAGACTGCGCAGCCGGTTGATCTCGTAGCTGCCGCGCAGCGACACGTACGGGCTCGGTGACCACCGCGTGGTCACCTCGGCGCGATCGAGGTTGCCGTCGAAGAATGCGCCCGACGAGGTCGTGAGCGTGCCGGCGATAGGCGCGCTCTGGTCGCTTCTGATCGTCACGCCGGTCCGTACGTAGTCGTACGAGCCCGGAGCGATGCTCACGCGGGGGAAGAGCGGCACCGCCACGGTGGGGCGCTGAATGTTGTGTTCGAACGCCGGGGTGATGGTGGCGCCGTTGAGGAACAGCAGTTCGGCCGTGTACGTCACGTTCGATTACTGCAGGCGCCCCGACTTCGGATCGTTGAACGCAATGGCGTTGGGACCATGCCGAATCCACACCATCGAAGGGGGGAGCCAGCGCGGCTGCACCGTCCACGTGGCGAACGGATTGGTCATCACCACATCGGGGCGCGAAACGAACCCCATCTGCGGGTTGTAGTCGCGCGTTACCACGGCGCCCAACACGCCCAGAAGATTGGTGTTGGTGTTGCGCGTGATGCCGTAGGTGCCGGCGAGCCCCGTGCGGCCGTTTTCGTTCGACGCCGACAGCATACCGGTGAATTGCGTGAGTTCCCCCAGGCGTGCGAGCGCGTCCATGGCGACCACCACATTGCGCCGCCCCTCGATCGTCAGATCGGGCGCGGTGATGTCGCCGTCACGCAGCGCGGCGGTGGCGCCGATGCGTGTGGAGCGCCCGAAGAAGCGGCTGCCGCGCACGATGCCGAACGTCGTGGCGCCCTGTGCGCCATTGGCTGCCTGGCGCATGGTGAGCGCGCCGGCCGTGGTGCGCCCGGAGCGGAAGGCATAGCGCAGCCCCGCGTCGATGGGGAGCGGCGTGCCATCATCGCCGAGGCCGATGCGGCGCGTGAAGAACGGCTGCACGAAGTAGCGTCCCGACACGCCGCCGATGCCGCCGATAGTGGTCGCGCCCAGCCCGCCGGCATTCAGCAGATCGGCATTCTCGAGGAAGAATTGCCGCCGCTCGGGGAGGAACACGTTGAAGCGCGTGAGGTTCACCACCTGACGGTCCACGTCGGCCTGCGCGAAGTCGGTGTTCACCGTGGCTTCGAGCAGACTGTTCGCCGAGGGCGCCCAGATGATTTCGCCGCCGACATCACCGGTTCGTCCGTTGAACGCGTTGGTTGCGCGATCGGTGACGCTCGTGCCGAGCACGTACGGGCGCACTCGGATGTTGGTGCGCGGCGGCGGCGGCTTGATGGAGTCGAGCACGCCACCGTAGGAGATGCGCCACGACGAGAGCTGCCGCGGATACGGCATCCACGCGCTCCACTGCGCGACCCGTCGCGTATTGCGCACGAAGTTGATGTCCCAGCTCGTCAGCCCCGGTGTATAGCGCAGAGAACGCCACGGAATGGAGAACTCCGCCGTCCAGCCACTGTCGGCGCGCGTGGTGCGCACCTTCCACAGGGCATCCCAGTTGAAGTTGAACGCATCGCCGCCGTCGAACGCCTGCACATCGGCCTGCGAGCCGAGCGGGGTAGTGGAGAACTGGAGGACGGTGCGGCGGTCTCCCAGCGGACCGATGCTGGCGCCAAAGACGTCGTTCTCGGGGGGCTCGAAGTCGCGACGGAGGTCGGGCATGCGCAGGGACTTGAGTCCCGCGCTGTCGCGGTTGAAAGCGCCGATGTAGAGGTTCTCGTCGTCGAACAGCACGCGCACCTCGGTGGGGTAGCGCGTGGTGGCTACGTAATCCGGGCGCGCCTGTGCGAAGTCGCCGGCCACCGGTGCGTTACGCCAGTCGGCTTCGTCCAACTTGCCGTCGATCGTCAGTCGGGCCACCGCGCGCCGTGCGACCAGTCGCTTGCGCGTGCTGTCGGTGGGCTCGGGGACGGTGGACGGCTGTCCCGCGAGGATGCGCGGGGCGGCCGTGCCCAGCAGCAGCGCGGCCGGTACGAGGAGCGCACGACAGGCACCTCGTGCCTTTCGGGAAAATGAAACCTGACGCATCCGCGCAAGGTACGGTCGGCCACCGGCCGGTGTCCAATGGCTGGTGTCCAATGACTGGTGCTCACGCTACCCTTCGGCCATGTCCAAACGGAATCTGTTGGCGGTGGGACTCACGCTCGTGTCCCTCGGGCTGCTGTGGCCTGGGCTGGTGGAGCCGGTGCTCACCATCCGCGCCACGATCGAGCTGTTCGGCAGCGAACGCGAACTCACCAACGAGACCCGCAGCGTCATCGGGGCTATTCGCAGTCTCCATGGCTCGGGGAACGACTTCGTGGCCGGGCTCATCCTGCTGTTCAGCGTCATGGTCCCCGTCACCAAGGCCGCACTGCTCGTCCCCATTTTCGCCGGGCGCGGCTCGGGCTGGTCCTATCGGCTGTACCGGTTCGTGCAGGCGCTCAGCAAGTGGTCGATGGCCGACGTGTTCGCCGTGGGGATGCTCATCGCCCTGCTGGTCGCGAAGGGCACGGCCAACCTCTCGGCCGTGGCGGGGCAGGGCTTCTATTTCTTCGCGGCGTACTGTCTGGTGTCCAATGCGGCGTTCCAGGCGCTCCAGATCGAGCGCCCGGATGCCGGCTGAGCGCGCGACCAGCGACTGACGTCAGCGCCCGCGCGGTTTCGCGGCGGCCGGCAACGCCGGTTTGGCGGGTAATGCGCCCGGGGCAATCTTGAACTTCGCCACGGGCTTCCCGTCGAGATTCACGAACCCTTCGATGGTGCCGTTGGCGGCCACCATCCCGTCGTGTTCGAGGAGCTTCCCCTCACCGGCGGTCACGCGGAAGCGCAGCTTGGCGCCGTCGCGCACCACCTGACTGATCGTCCCTGAACCCTGACCGGGGACCACGGCGGTCCCCGTGATGGCGGGCGCGGTGCCCTTGAACAGATAGCTCACCGGCACGACGAGGGTGCTGTCGCCCAGCGGAACCGTGGCGGTACCGGCGTAGCTGCCGCTGATGCCCTCGGCCTTTGCCGGGGCCACGACACGCGTTTTGCCGGCGCCGGAACGCGTAGCGGCGGGCTGCGCGTGGGCCGACGTGGCGGCGGACGATACGATCAGCAGCAGGGCCGAAGCGGAGAGAGCGCGCATGGCCGTAAACTACACCGCACATGCCCGAACCGTTCAAGACGTTCCTCAACGAATCGCTCGTGCGCGATGCCGCACGTGAGCTCGCGCGCACATCGCCCACGTTCAAGGCCACGGCGTTCGTTGCCGATGTGATCCCGTCTCTCGAGCCCCTCGAGCTCAAGGCCCGGGCGATGCTCATTGCCGATGCGCTGGAGCGGCACCTGGCCCCCGACTTCGATACGGCGGCCTCGCACCTCGAGCGCACCACCGCGTTGCGTGGCTGGTTTCTCTGGTCGGCTGGCGAGTTCGTGGCGCGCCGTGGCCTCGACACCCCCGAGCGCGCGCTTGCCTGTCTGCGCGAGCTCACGCAACGCTTCACGGCGGAGTTCGCGATCCGGCCGTTTCTCGTGCGACATCCCGAGCGGACGTTCGCCACGCTGCATACCTGGCTCGCGCACGAGTCGGAACATGTGCGTCGCCTCGTGAGCGAGGGCACGCGTCCACGCCTGCCGTGGGGGATGCAGCTCAAGTCGCTGATCGCCGATCCGTCTCCCTCGCTGCCGCTGCTCGAGGCGCTCCTCGATGACGACAGTGCCTACGTGCGGCGCAGTGTGGCGAATCATCTGAACGACATCGCGAAGGATCATCCCGCGCTGGTGACCGCCTGGGTGGAGCGGTTCCTGCCTCACGCGCCGCCGGCGCGCGTGGCCCTCCTGCGTCACGCGAGTCGGACGCTCATCAAACAGGGCAACCAGCGCCTGCTGACGGCCTGGGGGCGAGGCACGGCACTCTGTGGCACTGCTGCGCTCACGATTACGCCTCGGCGCATGCTGCTCGGCGGACACGTCACGCTCACGGCCACGCTCACCTCGAGCTCCCGGGCCCCGCAGCCACTCACGGTGGACTACGTGGTGCATCACGTGAGAGCGGACGGCCGCACGTCGCCCAAGGTGTTCAAGGGATGGAGTGCCCGTCTCGGGGCCGGCGAGACGGTTACGCTCGAAAAGCGGCATGTGGTGAAACCCATCACCACGCGACGTTACTACGCCGGCCGGCACCGCGTGGAACTGCAGGTGAACGGGCAGGTGGTGGCCGAAGCGCACTTCACCCTCCGCATTCCCTGATCCCACCCGGGCCCAGTGCCTTTCGCCGACGAGTCGTGCGAAATTTGGCCCATGCCCAACATCACGGATTTCGATCTCGTCGCGCTCGATGGCTCGCCCATGCCGCTCTCCCACTTCAAGGGGCGCGTGGTGCTCATGGTCAACGTGGCGAGCATGTGCGGGTTCACGCCGCAATACACCGGACTCGAGCAGCTCTGGCGCACCTACAAGGCGCGCGGGCTCACCATCATCGGCTGCCCGTGCGACCAGTTCGGGCACCAGGAGCCGGGCACCGAAGCCGAAATCGGCGCGTTCTGCAGCAGCAAGTACGACGTGACGTTCCCGCTCTCCGCCAAGCTCGAGGTGAACGGCGACGCCGCCCATCCCCTCTGGTCGTGGCTCAAGCAGTCCGAGCCCGGTGTGCTGGGCACCACGTCAGTGAAGTGGAATTTCACGAAGTTTCTCGTGGGACGCGACGGCACGGTGATCGGGCGGTACGCCCCCACGGCGACCCCCGAATCGCTCATCAAGGACATCGAGACGGCACTGCTGGCGCAGTAACCCTCGCCGACGGGCGCGGCCAGCACACGCCGTCCATCACCCGTCGGAATTATTCATGATGCGTGTGTGCATTGCGGCGCTCCTCGGCCTGCTGGCCGCGCTTTTGCCAACCGGGAGCGCTGCCGCGCAGGTCCCCGCCGCCACGGGCTCCATTACCGGCCGCGTGCTCGAAGCAGTAACGGAAGCACCGATTGTCGGTGCCACGGTGCGCGTGATCGGGCAGGAGGTGGCCGCACAGAGCGATGGCGGCGGCCGCTTCACCCTGCGCGGTGTACGGGTGGGTATCGCCACCATCGAGGTGCGCCGGCTCGGGTTCGCCCCCGTGCAACGTGGCGATATCGTGGTGTCGCCGGCGAAGCCGGCCGAGGTGACCGTGACGCTGCGGGCGGTCGACGTGCAGCTCGACGCCGTCACGGTACGCCCCGAGGCGTTCCCCGCCCAGATGCCGGCGTCCATGCCGGTGTCTACGCAGCGATACGACGCGGAAGAGGTCCGGCGGCAGCCCGGCGCGCAGGAAGACGTGCTGCGGGCCATCTCCATCGCACCGGGCGTCGGCGTCACGAGCGCCGCCCGCAACGATATCGTGGTGCGCGGTGGGGCGCCCTTCGAAAACCTGTTCGTGGTGGACAATATCGAGGTGCCGAACATCAATCACTTCGGCTCTCAGGGGTCCACCGGCGGGCCTATCTCCCTCATCAACATCCGCTTCGTCGAAAGCGCCTCCCTCTCGGCGGGCGGCTTCGGCGCGCGATTGGGCGATCGCACGTCGTCGGCCACGACCATCACGCTGCGCGAGGGGAACCGCGAACGCCTGGCCGGTGAGGTCAATGTGGCCGCCACCCAGTTCGGTGCGGTGCTGGAAGGGCCGCTGGGGAGCAAGGGATCGTTCATCGCGAACGTCCGTCAGAGCTACCTCGATCTCCTCTTCAAGGCCATCGGGCTCAGCTTCATTCCCAGCTACACCGACGCCACGGTGAAGGCGACGTGGCGGCCCAACCGGCGGGATGCGTTGAGCTTTCTCACCATTGGCGCGCGCGGCACGATCTCTTTCGACAACAGCACCGATTCGGCGCGCGTGAACAACTCGCAGGTGCTGGCGCCGGCGCAGGATCAGTACTTCAGTGGCCTCACGTGGAAGCGGCTGATCAGCAAGGGCGTCGTGACCACCACGCTGGGGCGCACGTACACGCGGTACGTCACCGCACAGCGCGACAGTCTGCTGGTGCCCATTCTCGAGAGCCGGTCGCGCGAGGGGGAGAATTCGCTGCGCACCGACGTGACCTTCATGGCGTCACGGCGGCTCGAGGTCGAAACGGGCACCATATTCAAGTACGCGAGCCAGCTGCGCTACGATGCCACGCTCGCCGGCTTCACGCGTCGCGACCAGACGGGAGCGCCGCGCGCGCTCGTGGTCGACACCAGCTTCACGGCGCTGCGCAATGGGAGCTATGTGCAGGCCACGTGGCAGCGCACGCCGCGGCTGCGCCTGTCGGGTGGGCTCCGCGGCGATTGGTATGGTTTCCTCGACAACGCCGTGCGCATCGCGCCACGTGTGAGCGGGAGTCTGCAGCTCAACACCACCACCACGCTCTCGCTATCTGGAGGGCGCTACTGGCAGGCCCCCAGCTACATCTGGCTGGTGGGTGATGCCGGCAATGCCGCGCGGCTCAAGCCGTTCCGCGCCGATCAGGTGGTGGCTGGTGTCACGCGCCTCGTGGGGAGCGATCTCAAGGTGCAATTCGAGGTGTACGGCAAGCGCTATGGGGACTACCCCGCGCGTCGCTTCCGCCCGCAGGCTGTGCTCAGCCCGGGTGGATTCGATGATGCCACCACCGATATTCCGTTTGGCCTCGAGCCACTGCAGAGTACCGGCACCGGGTCGGCCTACGGCGCCGAAGTATTTCTGCAGAAGAAGCTGGGCGCCAGCCCGTTCTACGGGCAGCTCAGCGCGAGCGTGAACCGCACGAGCTTCACCGGAGTGAACGGTGTGGCCACCCGCGGGGCGTTCGATACGCCCGTGCTGGCCAACGGGGTGTTGGGGTGGCGCCCCAATGCGAAGTGGGAGGTGGCCATGCGCGTCCGCGGCGCGAGCGGCCTGCCGTACACGCCGTTCGTGGAGAGCGGGGCGCTTGCCGGTACGCTCGACTTCATGCGCTACAATGCCGAGCGTATTGATCCGTTCTTCGCGGCCGACCTTCGTATTGATCGACGCCTGCTGCTGGCCAACCGGCAGTTCATCGCCTTCATCGATCTGCAGAATGTCACCAATCGCGCCAATACTACCGCGCCGATCTGGAATCCCCGCCTACGCCGTGTGGAGGCCAATGCCAGCGTGGGGCTCCTACCGTCGATCGGCTTGAACTTCGAGTTCTGATCGCGCGGCTCTGCACCACATACAATACGGCCGCCGGATGCATTGCATCCGGCGGCCGTTTCGTCCTGCTATCCGAAACTCAGCGGAGATTCGGGTTGGTCTCGAGCTCCGACAGCGGGATCGGGAAGCAGAGGTTGCGACCCGTCATGTTCTCCTGCTCACCCGGCCGATTGAGCGCGGCCCAGCGGCGGAAGTCACCCATGCGACGCCCTTCGAGCCACAGCTCGATACCACGCTCGCGCTTGAGCGCCGTCCACGCGTCCGCGGCGTTGCTGGCGGTCCACAGCGGCAGGTTCAGCGCGGTGCGACGCAGGTTGAGCTTGGCCATGGCCCCGCTCACGTCGCCGCCCACGAGCAGTGCCTCGGCCTCGATGAGGCGCATCTCCCAGCCGCTCGACAGGTTGATCGACGACTCGCGCACGGGGTACTTCGTCTGGAAGTACCAGCGCACCTGACCGCCGAGGCTCGTCACCGCCGCGTCGCCGAAGCGCACCGTCAGGCTCGAATCGTACGCCACGCGCGGGTCACGCGTCGTGCGACGGTAGTTCTCGTAGAACGTGCCCCACACCGTGTGGGCGCGGTACGGCTGGTTGGCCGACGCCCAGTAGATGCGGTTGTACTGATCCACCGTGTTCACGAAGTACGGCATGCGGTACACGAACGCGTTGTTCGTGATGAGCCCCGCATCGGCCGCCGCACCGGCGAGGTTGCCACGCAGCAGGCGCACCGAAGCGCGGCCTGCCGTCGCCACGTCGCGGAGCGTCGCATTGTTGGCCGCGCTCGCGACGGTGATTGCCTCGGTGAACGCCGCTTCCGCGCGATCGAGATACACGGTGTTCGGCTGCTTCGGCCCACCGTCGATCACCGCGTCGCAGAAGTTTTCGGCCAGGTGGCGGTTCGAGTAGCCCACCCAAATGAGGCCTTGGGCGAGCGTGGCGCTGTTGGTCGCACCGGCTCCCAGCACTTCCTTTACGCGCTTCACGCCACTCTCGGCGGTCCAGCGCGCGCGCTGGGACAGGTTCCACCACTCGTTGCCATCGTCCGGGGACAGGATGCCGAGCTGCTGGCGCACCGAGATGCCGAACGCGGCGGTCGATCCGGACGGCAGCACTTCGCGCGTTACGGCGGCGCTGGTGTACGACGTCCAGTTGAGACCCTCCGCCAGGTCACGGCCGGCGCCGTTGACGATGGCGGTGAGCGCCGCGGGGTTGTCGAGGAAGACCGCCTGAATGGGGCCCGGGTTGGTGACTTTCAGATCGCAGCCGGCAGCAAGAGCCAGAGCCGCGACGGGAGCCGTGCGCACGAAGGCGCGAATGTTCATCGTCATGGTCGGTGGCCTCAGAACGAGATGCGCAGGGACGTCAGGAAATTCGCCGCCGCGGGGATGTGCTCGGAGATGTAGCGCACGCCCACGTTGAAACCGTCGTTACCCGACATTTCGGGGTCGAACAGCGGCATGCCGAAGTTGCGCCGGAAGACGTTCTGCGCCGACAGCACGAGCGAGCTGCTCGCCGTGTGCGGAATGAGCTTGCCGAGGGGCACGGTGACGGTGATGTCGCGAACCTTGAAGAAGTCCGCCGGGAAGATGAACATGTCCTGACGCGCGTTACGCGGAATGCACGTGAGTGTCTCGCGCGGCGACAGCGGCTGGTTGGCCGCGATGGCGGCGTAGGCCCGCGTGCACGTGGGCCACAGCACCGAGCGCGAGAGCGCCTGGAAAGAGGCGTCTTCGTTGATGAAGGCACCACCCTGATACTCGCCACGGGCCGAGATGTTGATCCCCTTCCACGTCGTGATGTTGAGCGACGGCGAGACGATCAGCGTCGGCTGCGACGGCCCGAAGGTGTGGTTGAATACCGTGTCGACGGCCGCACCGATCTCATCAGCGTTCTTGATCAGACGGCCGCGCAGTACGGGCGCCGGCTGGCCTTCGATCACCCAGCCGAAGTTGCCCACGCTGAACGAGGGCGCACCACCGAGGCTGAGCACCTTGCTCTGGTTGGTGCTCACATTGAGGCCGGCCTTGATGTCGAGGTTCGTCTTCTCCAGCAGCGTGGCGTTGATTGCCGCCTCGATACCGCTCTTCTCGATCTTGCCCGCGTTGCTCAGCGAGCTCGCGAGGAAGCCGTTCGTCGGCACGTTGCGCACGAAGAAGAGCGCGTCGTCGGTCACGGCCTTGAACCACGTGAAGTCCACGCTGAAGCGGCCGTTGAAGAGCGTGTTGTCGAAGCCGATTTCGGTTTCGGTGGTGCGCTCGGGGCCGAGGTTCGGGTCGCCGAGGTTGAGCGGGCGCACGGCGGGGGAGGTGCCCCAGCCGACCGGATCCCACGTCTGCACGGCGGCGAACGCCGTGGGAGCGCGGCCGGCCTGACCATACGCCGCACGCAACTTGAGGGTGCCCAGGTTCTCCCTCCAGAAGCCTTCGTCGGAGACAACCCACGAGGCCGAGGCCTTGGGGTAGGTCTGGAAGCCGAAGTCCTCACCGAAGGCGCTGTTGCCGTCGACGCGGGCGCCGACCGTGACGAAGTACTTGTCCTTGAGGCCGAAGAGCGCCTGGGTGAAGGCACCACCCGTGATGTTCTTCAGGCGGTTTTCATCGGCGTTGCGCAGCGAGCC
>Ga0164293_10000247_pt1 | contig 40401 bp, 52 predicted proteins | sample GEODES118metaG_FD_111487 | JGI IMG/M metagenome (GOLD analysis project Ga0164293, IMG submission 111487) | Eutrophic lake water microbial communities from Lake Mendota, Wisconsin, USA - GEODES118 metaG | ecosystem: Environmental > Aquatic > Freshwater > Lake | place: USA: Lake Mendota...
TGGCGGCGCACCTCACGCGCACCCTGTCGATGCATGACGCTCGGTACGGCGCGTCCGACCGGCTGCCGCACGCCCTGCTCAACTCGGCGCTCGGCGCACTGCCCATCGAGCATACCTTCGTGCTCCACGCCCTGCTCCTCGTTCCGCCCGCTGTGCCACCCGCTGTGCCGCCCGCTGTGCCCCGTCGGGGTCGAGGGCTGGGGGATCGGTCGAGGCGTCGAGGTCGCCCCGGGTCGAGGTCGAGGGCGCTCCCGGTCGAGGTCGAGGCGTGAACGCGACCGGACCCGCGACGTATGCCGCGGGTCCGGTTCGATTACTTGCCAAGTAGAACGCGTCCTACGCGTTCACAGATAACGAGTAGGACGCCTAGACACCCCCGCGGCTTAGTTATAGGCGGCCCCGTCCCACCCGCCGACACCCCAACACTCGCAAAGGTCGGCCGGTTCGTCACAGCACCAGCACGCCGCGCAATCCGGGCACACGACACCGGCGGGATCGTCCACCGGCACTAGGTAGGTTGCTCCGCACACCCCGCAGTCCATCGCATCGCATGACTCCCACCCGGTAGGCGTCGGGTCCGGTTCCGTGACCATTGACCGCGCCCACAGGGTCGGCACCCACGGTCGGCGCGGCGGCCACGGTTCCGGCTCCCGGTAGGAACGGTTGCTGTACCACACCCCGTTGAGCCAATGTCCGGCGTCCTCATTGACGATATAGACCGCGTTGGCGGTATCGGGATGAACGGACAACACCGCCAACTTGGAGCCGGTCGCCCACGCGCCTAGCTCCCGCATGAACGCGGGATCGTCGAGGGCTACCGGGTCAACGTCGCGCAACCGGTCCGCGAATAGCGCGGTATCGGACGCGGTGGGGGTCGCCGGGATCGGTAGCACCCCGTTATGGGCGACCACTAGCCGCGCGTCGTCGCCCCACCGGAAGGGGTGAGCCATTTCGCGACGGACCCCGCCACCGGTCGCCCACCGCCAATGCCATAGCGCCCACGCGTTAGGCCACCGTTCCCGCGCGTGTTCCCACGCGGTGCGGGTAGTCCGGTAGTCCATACTCCGGAATCGGAGCACCTCGGTTCCGAGGTTCACCGCGAATCCGAATCCGTCAGGGTTGGCGTCCGCGGCGTTTCGCCAGTAGTCGGCTGGGGTGTCGGCCCCCGGTTCGATAACAGCCAATAGGCACACAATCATTCCCCTTTCAGTAGGTGCCCGCCGCGACCATCGCGGCGAGTGTCGGGTAATCGTTGTCCGCGATCCACCGCGCGAACGCGTCGCCGGTCAATGCCCCGGCGAGTACGTCAGCCGCGCCGATGTTCCGTGTGTAGTGGAGCGCGGCGTCGCAACATTCCACGGCCGCGGCGAGCCGGTCGCGGCGTAGCGTCCCGGCGAACGCGCGGACCTCGACGGTTCGCCGGTCCGGGGTCGCGTAGTTGACCGCGTAGTACCGCCCGCAATGCCAGTTAGGTCGGGCCACACGAGAAACGACACGCGTATCCGTGTGTTGCGCGTAGCCCGCGTTATGGCGACGCGCCACCGCTACCGGAACCGCGCCCGAGTGGATGAGCAGACCGAACCGCGCAAGGTGGGAGCGTGACGCGAACGCGGACCGGGAAACGTGAACGTGCAAGCCCGCGGTCGGCGCGTTGTCGGCGCCCCAACCGGCATCGGTGAGCGCGTCGGTTGGGAACCGATCCGCCCACAGCCGGAACGCCTGCAGGGTCATCGGATGGGTCACGATCTCAACACCGTCAGATAGCGACCCGTCAGACTTCGGGAAACACGCGCCGTCCTCGACGAGTGACCACACCGGGTCCGGGTCGCCGCCGCCGTCGGCCTCGATCTCGGCCCCGTAGTAGGCGACTCCCGGCGTCGGCTCCCAATGTCCGATGACGTTGCCGTTTTCGGCGCGGTGGTACTGCCACTCCGGTCGGTGCGAGTAACACTCCCAATTACCCCGGCGCTCCCGTTCACACGATCGGCACAGGGTTAGCCCGGTCCGCTCCGAATAGTGATGTTCATCGGACCACGAAACGTCGCCGCAATCTTCACACTCCGACCGTTCATCCCCGCACGGCTCGCAGTAGGGGTCACCGCCAAGCCAGGTCACCGGGTCACGGTCCGAGTGCAGTAGGTCGCGGCAACCGGGGCAGGGTCGCCACGGTTCCGTAAGGTGCGATACCGCGGACAGCGCACGATCTAGGACGTAGGCGGGGGTCCGGTCACCGCTGCACGCGTCGGCCCACGCGCCGAGGACGTCGCGCACCGGTCGCCATTCTTCGGCTCCGATAGCGTCCGCTATGCGGTAGTGGCGAAATTCGGCCGCGGCCATCGCGCACCGTTGTCGCCACCCGTGCCACTCCGCGCCGAGTGCATCCCACGCGGCGTTAGCCCGCGCCAGCGTGTCACCCGTGGATAGCACCCGGTCGTCGGCACGCGTTGACCGGTACCGCGCGGCGAGTCCGTCGCGGTTCTCGGGATCGCACGACACTCCCGACAACGCGAACGGGGCCACCGCCAATTGGTCGGCGTACCACGCTCCGAGACCCGCATAGAACGCGGCGCGTTCCGTGCGATTCCCATTCCCCACCGCGTACGCGTGCGCCGCGGCGACCCACCTATCCCAACTCATCCCAACGTAGACAGACATTCCACTCACCTTTCGTTGTTGTGTTCGCGCCGAGTGGCACGGCAATCGGGGCAGACCAGCGCCTACCCCGAAAGCCCTACCTCCCGACAACCTCCGCACACTCGGCGGCCAACTCCGAGCCGGTCCCGTTCCACTCCGGCCACGCTTGCGCCATACACACCCCGAACGCGTCCGGCACCGGTACCGGCTCCGGCTCCGGGGACGCCACCACAGCGCACCACAGCACCACCGCCAGCAACGGCACCCACACCCACCGGCCGACCCACCGCACGAAACCCAACATCACACACGCTCCAATCCGGGCCGGACACCCGCCGACCCACACACCACACTAGCGCCCCAACAACACACACACCACACACCCGGCGACCGGGGACACCCCCGGTCCGTCCCTTAGGCGCGTTGTGTGGTGGTGGTGAGACCCCCGCGAGGTTGTGCGCTCCGGCTGTGTTCCGGCTGTGTTCCGTGGTCGAGGTCGAGGTCGAGGTCGAGGTCGGCCGGCGCAACAGCCCGAAACTATCCACACCCTGTGGACAACCATTATCCACACCCTGTGGATAACCACTTCGAAATAGAATCGAACAAACGTTCCCCTGTGGATAACCCCCATAAGCACTAGCCCGGTTTGTTGTTTGTATGTTTTTTTGTTTCTATCCATGTTTGGTTTTGGTGTGTGTGTTTTTTTCTTGTTCTATCCATAGTTGTGTGGTGCCCGTTTTGGGGGGTACGGGACTGTGGTTGTGGTACCCATTTTGGGTACTAGGGTGGTACCCAGTTTGGGGGGTACAATAAGTAGCCGTATGTAGAGCCGTTATTTATTACTTGTGGTTTTGGGGTTGTTGGGGGTAGGGTTGGGGTGTGGGTGTTGTTGAGCGTTTGCGTGTTGCTGGTCGTCCTGCTGAGTGGTGTGATGGGTGGGGTTTGACTGTGGTGCGGTGTTCTTTGGTTGTGGAGGCTGCTGATGAGATTGAGCGGCTTAGGGGTGTGATTGCCCGGTATGTGGCGGCTGATGAGGATTTGCGGGGGCCGGTGGTGGTTGGTGGGTGGCGTAAGTTTTCTTGGGGTGACCGGGAGTTTTATGAGGCTAGGGACGGTTTGTGGGTTGAGGCAAAAGGGGATGCCGGTGTTTGATGACGCTGGGCAAGGGGCCGGGGTCGGGTCGCTTGATGGTGAACTGTGAAGGTTGGTTCTTTGTGTTCCGGGTATGGGGGGTTAGAACTTGGCCTCAACTTGGCTGGTGTGGACGTGGACCTGGTGTGGTACGCCGAGATCGACGAGCACGCCGCACAGGTCATGGGACACCACCATCCCGACGTGCCGAACTTGGGTGACCTGACCGAGATTGCCGACCCGCCACCGGTAAACGTGGTGACCGCAGGGTTTCCGTGTCAGCCGGTGTCTACTGCCGGGAAACGTAAAGGGGTAAACGATGAACGATGGCTCGTTGAGGACGTGTGCCGAGTTGCTCGGGAGGCTGGAGCCGACTGGCTCATCCTCGAAAACGTCGCCGGGTTACGAAGTGCTAACGGTGGGGACGCTATGGCCCGAGTTGTTTCGGCGTTGGCCTGCAACGGGTTCTCTGCGGAGTGGACAAGTGTTCGGGCGTCCGACGTTGGTGCCCCGCATGGACGCCTCCGCTGGTTCTGTCTTGCCTACGCCGACGAGTCAGGCGGCGAAGCACGGGGCGACACCCGACACGACGGCGAACGCTTACGGCAAGAACCTATGGGACCCGCCTCACCTGCTACCGACGCCGGACGCTTCGGCGCACAAGTTCCGGGTCAGCGGGGACTCTCAACAGTCGAAGAGTCTGGAAGCGTTGGCCCGCAGGGGCGAACTGACTTCGGACCCTACGCCGACGCCGTGGCCCGATGGGAACCCATCGTCGGACGACCCGCACCCAACCCAACCGACGACAAGCGACGACTAAACCCGAGGTTCGTTGAGTGGATGATGGGTCTACCTGACGGGTGGGTGACCGACACAGGCGTCACTAGGTCGCAAGCGTTGAAGATCCTCGGTAACGGTGTCGTGCCACAACAGGCGGCGTTTGCTTTGGATTTGCTTCACGAACAAAGGCAACAATCTGCTATTTTGTTGTGATGCGTAACGAGCCTGTCATCACCGGTTTTGCCGGTTTGAACGCTTTGGTTGTTGCCGCTATTAGTTTGGCTGAGGCTTTCGGTTGGATTGATTGGACGGACGGGCAAATCGCTACGGTTATCGCGTTTGTTGGTGCTGTTTCAGTTTTTGCGGCTGGATTTATCCGTAAAAATGTGATGCCTTTACCGAAGGTTGAAGCAGAAAAATTTGAGGCATACGACAAGGGTTTGGGCGAAGGTTTCCAAATCGGGTTGTATGAACCGGTACCTGACGATGCCCCGAGTCCCTGACTGGATGCAAGACAACTTTCGTCGTGGTTTGAAATACCATGAGGAAGGCAAATCGGGTGACGGCATTCGTCCTCAAACGGTGCGTGAAGCCCGTCAAGCGGTTGAGGACGGCGATTTGCCGGACAACAAACCGAAACGTATGGCTGCGTGGTTTGCACGTCATATGACCGATTTGGATACTGCTCCGAAACGTGGCGATGCGGATTATCCGTCGCCGGGACAGGTTGCTCACATGCTGTGGGGTGGTGGGGCTTCTAAGTCTGTTTCTGAGCGGGCTATGCGGTGGGCTGAACGAACTGCCGCTAGGTTGGAACGTGAAGGCGAGGCTTCGGCTATTATTGACAGCATGGCTTCTGTTGACGCGTCTGATTTGGGCTACAAGGGTCCGAAAGACGACGAAGAAAAAGACGAGGAAATGATTTCTGTTGTCAGCGACGACGAAGAAATCGAAGATGAAGAAATTGAGGACGACGAAATCGTTATCAACGATTTTCAAGACTCGTTGCCTCGCCGTGCCGTAATCGTTGTTGCCACAGAAGGCGAAGTTACTTCTGATGGGCGAGTTGCCGATCCGGGTTCGTTGTCTTGGCGCACCCCACCGTTGTCATTGACGGTGAATCACGACCCTGATCAGCGGGCGGGCCGGATTGATCGTTTTATGCGGGTTATGTCCCTTGACGGTGTGACTGTTGACTCTGTTGACGTTTCGCAGGGTGATGGCACCGGCCCCATTTTGGTTGCTTCCGTCACATTCAATTTGGAAACCGAGTTTGGTCGCATGGTGGCTGCCGAAGTCCGTGACGGTTTTTTGACTGGTGTGAGCATGGAAGTTGGCGATGAAGTCATTGAGTACGACGACGAAGATGTGATGCATTTGGTTGAGGGGCGCATTGGCGCTGTGACGCTTGCCCCGTTCCAAGCAATCGAGTCGGCCCGTGTCGTGCAGGTCGCCTCAATTCATGTGTGGGAAGGTCCTGACACGCTCTCAGAGGCCGCTCACGACTCGCTGGTTGCGTCGTCAGTCCCAACGCAGCCTCCCGCCTCATGGTTTTTTGATCCGGCCTTTGAGGGGCCTGCTGCGATCACCGTCACTCCTGACGGTCGGGTTTTTGGGCACCTTGCCTTGTGGGGCACCTGTCACACCGGTCGTACCGATGTTTGTGTGACTGCTCCAACATCAAAATCTGAATACGCGTATTACCGCACCGGCTATGTGACAACCGACACAGGCGATCAGATTGCTGTTGGTCCGATCACTATGGCAACAAGTCATGCGTCAACCCGTCCCGGCATTTCTGCCGCCGCCGCTGTCGCCCACTACGAACACACCGGATTCGTTGTCGCTGACGTTTCAGCGGGTGAGGACGCTTTCGGAATTTGGGTGGCTGGCGCTTTGCGTCCCGGCGTTTCCGCAGAACGGGTACGCGAGTTCCGTGGCGCTTCACTTTCAGGCGATTGGCGCAGCATCGGCGGCTCCTTGGAACTTGTTGCGGCCCTTGCTGTGAACGTTCCCGGTTTCCCTGTGCCGAGAGTTCAGGCAGGTTTGACCGCTTCGGGCGTTCAGTCCGCCCTTGTAGCAGCAGGCGCTTTTGACGGAGATTGCGATTGCGGCAAAGAAGATTCTTACGCTTCAAGAATTGCCAAATTGGAAGCGATTGCTGAGATTTTGGGTTTGGCGGATCAGGCAACGGAAAGACTTTTTTCCCGCATCAACAAGTAGGTGGTATCCTTCTAATGGGTTTAGAACCCATTGAAAGGAGCAAAACCTATGCGTGTATTGATTGCACTTCTGTTTGCCGTATGCACTTTTGCGGCCTGCGCGACCGAACAGGTCGTGACGCCAGCGACGACTTCTACAAGCACTTCCACCACCGTTGAGGTTTTGGTTGCTACACCGGCCCCTACAACCACGCAACCACCCCCCCCAATTTCTGTAACGACGACTACCTCCCCGCCAAAAACAATTGTTGAAACGGCCCCTCAAAATGTTGTCGCCACTCCGGTAACCGATCTAGAAAAAATGATTTGCGATACCTTTGCCAACGATTGCGGCAAAGCACTTTCTGTCGTGTATTGCGAATCTCGGTTCAACCCCGGCACAGTTGGGTCAGCCGGTGAGCGAGGACTTTTCCAAATTCACCCGGTTCACATTCCTTATTTGGCTGATCGTGGCTTGTCGTGGGACGCCATGTTCGATCCTGCGGCCAATATCGCTTACGCTTACGATTTATACGCTCGTCAAGGTTGGGGTCCGTGGACTTGCGCGTAGTGGCAGCGCTGCTTTTGCTGCTGGCGTTCGCCCTGAACGCTTTGGTTTGGCTGGCACTCGGCTACGCGTTTGTCGGTCTAGCATTTTTGTTTGCGGGTATTGCTGTAACCGTTTATGGAATGGGAGGAAGCAATGAGTAAACCGATGCGTCTTAGCGAAATGCCTAAAACTCGTCGCGGCAGAAGGTCAGCGATTGACGAATTGCCCGACAGCATTGTTGAGCAGTTGATCGAAGCCCGTTCGCTTGGAACACATTCTGTTCCCGAGATGGTGTCATGGTTGCATGACCCCACTTTTGACGAACAGTATTTGCACATAACGATTTCAATGCTTGACGCATGGTTTGGCAGGCGAGGGCATCGTGCAAAACCTCAATGATTTTTTGCCGCCCAATGAAGGGCATCAACACCCCGAAGGTGTTCGTCGCCCTAGAAGCGGTTATGCGACCGGCTGGGAACCACGGGTCATTCAATCTGATGGTGAAGCATCTGCCGTTTCTGAGATTTGGTCTAGGACCGCAGACGAGATGGAGTTGTTGCGTGGCTGGCACATGGACCCCGAAGAATGGGATATTGAACCGGGCACGTTGTATGTCAACCGGTGGGAGGGCGGCGATGGCGAGTGGCGTTACCAATACAAGGCCCGCCTAAAACGACGTTCCGCCCCTCGCGTTGATGTAGCCGAGTTGCTTTCAGGCATCTCGCGTTACAAGCCAACAAAATCTGTAAAACCGTCAAACGATTTTGCTTTGATTGTGTGCCCGTCCGATTTACAAATTGGTAAAGCCGATGGGGACGGAACAGAGGGCACCGTTCGCCGCATCTTGGATTCGTGGCAGCGAATCATCGCTTATGCCCGCCAAATGAAACCTGCACAGATTTATGTTGTGGGCATGGGTGATTTGGTGGAAAATTGTGATGGTCATTATGCACAGCAAACCTTCACCGTCGAACTTGATCGCAGGCAGCAGGTCCGTGTCGTTCGACGCCTCCTGCGGGATTTGGTTATTGGTCTTTCTCGTTTGGGCATTCCATTGGTTGTTACTGGTGTGGCCGGAAATCATGGCGAAAACCGGAAAGACGGAAAATCTTTCACCGGGCCGGGAGACAACGACGATGTTGCCGTATTTGAAATGGTTGCTGAGGCGCTGGCAGTAAATCCCGACGCTTTTGGTCATGTTTCGTTTCACATCCCCGACGACCGCCTGCATCTTGTTTTTGATATCTACGACAAACTGTGCGGATTCGCTCATGGGCACATTGCTGGTCGTGGTTCAACCCCGCAGCAGAAGCAACAGAATTGGTGGAAAGACCACGCGTTTATGCAGTCACCGATTGGCGATGCCGAATATCTTGTAACCGCCCACTATCACCATTTGTCCGTTGTTGATCACGGCCCTCGCGTGCATTTTCAATGTCCGGCGATGGACGGCGGTTCTGTTTGGTGGGAGAACCGTGGTGGTGGGAAGTCAACGTCCGGCATTTTGACCTTTACCGTTGATCAAAACGGTTGGGATAATTTGCGGGTGTTGTGACGTTTTTTGCTTCTAACCCAAAGGAAAGGTGTAGCGGGTGTTGATAGCGTGGTCCCCCTATGACTCCCGCAACGCTTACGCAAACAAACACCACGACAACAACTCAAACGCAAACCAATTTGAAATGCAAAGCGTGTGACTGGAATCTGACTCACAAAAATGTGATGTACGGACATTGCCCACGTTGCGGACGATACATTCAGGTGTGAGATACTTATTTCATGGCTAGACCAAAAGGCAGCGCCCTCCGCATCCGCAGCATTCGTGGAGCCACTTACAAGGCAGGCAAATTGCTTGGCGACCTATCGGCTATCACCCGAGGACAGGTAGGTGGGCGCGTGACTCGTCGCCTTGCCGGAAAAGTTACAGGCCGAGGGTTGAAAATCTTCAACTAATTTGTGTTAGTATTCTTTTTGAGTAATTCGCCGCCTAGCCGCGAATAAAGGTAAGGCCCGCATAGCCGGTCAATCCGCACTCGTAAAGCAAACATGACTTGTTGTTTCAAAGCCCACAACGGGCATTGCCCACAACGGGCATTACGAGAAAGCCTAGATCGCTATGACTCGCATTACCGAAATTCTTGATGCGTGTGAGAACTCTGACCTGACTGACGTTCAGATCGGGGAGTTCCACACCGAACTTGTTGACCTTTTCGCTGCCATTCGCGAGGGCGAGGTTGAAGGCGTGGACGCCACCGACCTTGACACCCTGCGCGTGGTCGTTGAAACCACCGAACTTCTTTCCGTCGCTGCCGCCGAGCGTTTCGCTCAGGCTGAGGCTGCCGCCGCCGAGATTGCCGCTCTTGAAGCACGCCTCGTCGTGGCCGAGGTTGAGGCTCCCGCCGAAACCGAGGTTGTCGCTGAGGACGCTGCGACTGAGCCGACTGAGGCAGAGGTCGCTGAGGTTATCGCTGAGGCTGAGGCTGTCGTTGAGGCGGAAATCGCTGAGCCGGTCGTTGCTTCGGCCCCCGCTCTTGGCGAAATCGCTAAGGCTGCCCCCGTGAAGTCCCGCCCCCGTCCCGCTGCTCCGGCCAAGAACTACCGGATCATGGGTCAGAATGGTGAGATTGATGGGGTCAAGGGTCTTGCTAAGGAAATGGCTGAGACTTGGAACTCGGGTACCGCAGGCGTGTACGGAAACCGTGTCCGTGTGGCCCGCATCGCCGCTTCTTACTCCGAGGATCGTGTCCTGTCCGAGATGGACGGGTCCGCAACCGAGGACAAGATTCAGGCTGTTGTCGCCGCTGGGCAGAACCCCGCTTCGTGGACGGAGAGCATCGTTGCCTCAGGCGGCTGGTGCGCCCCGACCGATGTGGATTACGGCCTTGTGCAGATCAGCGAGGCTGGTCGTCCGGTGCGTGACTCGCTTCCCGCTTTCGCTGCAACTCGCGGCGGGCTTCGGGTTGCGACCTCCCCGACCCTTGCGGACATTGTGACCTCATACGATGCGTCTGATGCCGATGCCGCCATTTCGGTTTGGGACAACGCAACTGACGAGGACCCCGATGGTGCGACCAAGGGCGTTCAGTCCATTGATTGCCCCGAGTTCACCGAGTACCTGACGCAAGCAATCGTGAAGCGTCTACGGTTCGGCAACATGGGTTCACGGGCGTTCCCCGAGAACGTGGCTCAGTTCAACGAACTGGCGTTTGCCGCTCATGCTCGCGTTGCGGAAACCATTCTTCTTGACGGGATCAAGGGCGCTTCTACCGCTGTGACTGTTTCGCAGTCGTTCGGTGCGGCCCGCGATCTTGCCGAGGCGATCAAGCGTGCGGCGGTTGCTTACCGCAGCCGTCACCGTGCCCCCGGCGTGGTGCTTCGTGCGATGGTTCCCCGGTGGATCACCACCCTTGGCGATGTTGACCTCATGCGTGGTCTGCAGAGCGAGGCCGCTTTCGTGGCTGAGGGCGAGTCAATCTTCCGTAGTGCGGTTGCTGTTGCGGGCGTGAACATCACGTTCTACGACGACACCCCCACCACCGGCGTTTCGCAGGTGTTCGGCGCACAGGGCGCTGGCGCTCTGAACCCGTTCCCCAGCACCGTGCAATGGGGCCTGTACGACGAGGGACACCACCTGTTCCTTGACGGCGGCACCCTTGACCTCGGCATCGTGCGTGACGCGAGCCTCAACAGCACCAACGATTACGAGACTTTCGTTGAGACTTTCGAGGGCCTCGCTCATCGTGGCGTTGAGTCGCTGTGGATCACTTCCACGGTTTGCCCGGACGGAACTTCGTCGGCGGGCATTGACGCCGAGGGCCTTTGCGCCTCCTGATATTCACTAAGACGTAGGAAGGTGGTGGATCGTGGCTGATCTGTCGTACATTACGGTTGAGGGGCCACGGTCCACCCCGCCTCGTCATAGTTTGGTTGCTTCCGCTGAGGAAGTGACTGATAATGACCGTTGGATCGCAGGTATCGCTTTTGATGCGATGGGTTGCGTTGATTACGGTGGGGCACAGTTTTATTGCCCTCCTGCTTCGGAGGAAACTCCTGAGCAGGACGCAAAAGATGAGTTCCCCGACAGTTGGGTTATTGAGTACCAGCCTTACACGCTTTACGCTGGCGATAGATGCTCACCGGCTACTTTCCGTAGTCGGGATTTCGTTGGTCGTGCTACTGCGGCTTACGAAATTGCTGAGTCTGCGGGTATGGCAAAGGAACTTTGGGAAGGAAACGTCGCTCAGGTTGCCGGTTTGCCGAATGCGTATTTGGCTAGTCCCGATGCCGATCTGATTTCAGGCGTTTTTGCCCCGTCTTATGGTCTTGTTGCTTTGCAACGAGAACTGGCAGAGGTTCTTCCGGGTCGTGCGATGATTCACGCTCCGAGGGACATTGCTTCGTTGTGGTATCAGGCTGGCATCATTCGCAAAGAAGGCCCGCTTCTGTTGGACGCTTTCGACAACCTCATTGTTGCCGATAACGGGTACAGCGGATCGGGTCCCAACGGCGATGCTCGCACCGATACGACAGCGTTTGTTTATGCGACTGACCCGGTTCAGATTCGTCGGGATAGCCGCATCAGCATTCTTCCTAACCCTGATGATTACGCGGCTGCGATGCAGCGCAACACGAACCTCATTGAGTGGCGTGCGGAGCGAATCGTTGCGGCCTACTGGAAGGGCTGCGCTCACCTTGCTATTGAAATTGATTTGTGTGAAACAGAATGTTCCACCGGTTCCTGATCTGCTATTATTCGCTTTGAACGATTTGAGGTAATGAACAAATGTCCGTTTGTGTAGGTTCTCTCCAAGTTTGCCGAATCCGTGTGGCTGGCCTCACGGCTGGTGGACTTCCCGACGCCGGTGAGGACACCGGCTACTCGTCTGACGCCATCATTCAGGCCAACGTGAACGTTGAGTTGGAGGCTGGCGACGACTTCGTGTTGAAGAACGGTTGTGGCAACCTTTGTCAGACGTTCAAGGACGTTGACCGTGTGAAGCGCGTCAACCTTGATATGGAGTTCTGCCAGTTGGATTCAGAACTCGTTGGTCTGCTTGTCGGCGCTGAAACGTTCTACGATCAGGCCGAGGCTGTTACCATCGGTGCTGCGCTGCCTTCTTCGACGGCTACGGCCCCGAACGGTGTCGCTCTTGAACTGTGGACGAAGGCGTGGGACAGCAACCAGCACGCCAACGCAAGCCTTATCGGTGGCGACGCCAACGATGTTCTTTACTTCCGTTGGTTCTTCCCGAAGGTTCAGTTCCAGTTGGGTCAGTTGACCTTGCAGAACGACATTCTTCGTATCCCGGTGACCGGTTACGGTCAGGAAAACGCCGAGATGCCCGCAGATGGCCCGTATCAGGATTTCCCGACCGCTGTTGTGGATGCCGGTGGCATCACCACCGCAGGCGGCTGGTTCCTTGATGACGAGATTCCCGAGGCCAACTGTGGCTACATTGAGGTTCCCACTCCGGCTTCCTGATAATCCGGGGGAGGTCCGGTGACTGTTCAACCGCGACCGTGGATCACTCTTGCTGACCTAACGGACGAAGATTATTCGGACGTTTTGTGTCCGTTGCCGGAAAGCGTCAATGACGTTGCGGCACAGGCAGGTATTGATATTGCCACCGCCGTTCTGTATGAAATGACAGGGCGGCGGTGGTCCGGTACCGCTGTCTCAATTGTTCGTCCTTCTGCTGAGGACACTTCGACGGACATTATTGTCCCCGGTTGGGTCGAAGGTTGGGGCAAGTTTGATGGTTCTACGGAATCTTGCACGCCTACACACAAGTTGGATTTGGGTTATTTCCCTGTCATTTCTGTTGATTCTGTGCGTATCAACGGCGCTGTAGTTTCTGCTTCTACTTACCAGTTGCAGGAACAACGGTATTTGGTGAGAACAGACGGGAATGATTGGCCTTGCACGCAAAACTGGCTTTTGCCTGCGACTGATCCGAACACTTTTGCTGTGACCATCACACATGGCATTGAGCCGCCCGAAGCGGGCAAATTGGCTTGTGCCGTGTATGCGGCAGAACTGGCGAAGTCTTTCTGCAATTTGGATTGCGCTTTGCCGCAACGCACCCAATACATGACCCGTCAGGGCATCTCAACGATCCTTATGGACCCCCTCAACGTTATTGAGCGGGGAATGATCGGGCTTCCTACCGTGGACGCATGGATCAAGGCTGTGAACCCACACAGGCGCCGTAAGCGGGCAATGATGGTTTCGGGTCGCAATGTTGAGGACCCGTATTGCCGTCCCCCGCTATCCGTTTCTCGTCTTGGGGTGGATTATTACGCTTATCCGTATCGGGAAGTGAATTGTTTCTGTGGCAGACCTAAGTTCTCTTGCGGCTGCGATTGAAAGTCGCGCCCAAGAAATTGTTGAAGAAGCGGCTCAAAACGCTGGCGGTCGTTTAGATCGTATTGCCCCTCGTTCGGGGGACAACATCGGTGAAACTCTTGCTGAAACGCAGGAAATTTCTGAGGTTCGCCAGCAGGGAACTTTGTTCAGCGTTGAAATCGCTTATACGGCTGAGTATGCGGAAACCACCGATCAGGGCGGCAGCGATTACTACTGGATTTTTCCGGTCGAAGCAGAACGCTTGGTTTTTGAAGGTACAAACGATTGGGCTGGAAAAATCATTTATACAAGTGCGGTTTTTCATCCACCCCAGCGTGGAACCCGGTGGTTTACTGACACAATGAAAGAAGATATTTGGCCTTCGGGTCGCTAAAACCGTGGGTTAGGATAGGTGCGTGAACCCGACTTACATTTGGGAATTGTCCCAAGAACTTTTTGATATTGCTGTTGCGGCGATTGATCCATCACGGACAGGTCAGGACGTTCCTGATCGCCGGTTCATTCATCATGGGCAACCGGTGGTTGAGTTTTGCGACGGTGGCACTATGGCCCTGTGGCACACCCCCATTGAGTTTCGGCAAGTCGGGCGTTACGACGCCCCTCAAATTCAGACTGTTACAACTTTCAACGTTGATTTGTGGCGGTGTTGGCCTGTTGGAAATAATATTCCACCATCGCTTGAACGCATCGAAGATGCGGTTAGACTCTTGCAGATAGACGCTTGGTGCTTGATTGAAGGAATGCAATCCGGGCTGGCTCCTTTGGCCGCTTGCGAATTGGTCCAATATCAAGAAATTCGGGCGTTGGGACCTTTGGGGGGTATGGCCGGTTGGCGTATGCCTGTCACCATTGGTCTTTCAGGCAAGACACCTTCATTGTAAAAGGAGCCAATAATGGCAGACACTTCGGTCACTATTTGTGGCAACGCGACTAATGCGCCTGAACAGCGGTACACGCAGTCAGGTATGGCGGTTGCTTCGTTTGGTGTGGCGGTTTCGTCACGCAAGAAGAACGCTTCCGGTGAATGGGAGGACGGCGAAACATCGTTTTTTGATGTGTCGTGTTTCGGTCGTTTGGCTGAAAACGTTTCTGAGTCCGTTCAGAAGGGCAAGCGTGTTGTCGTCGCAGGCGTTTTGAAGCAGTCGTCGTGGGAAAGTGACGGCGGGCGGCGAACAAAGGTTGAGATTGTCGCTGACGATGTGGCGCTCTCAATGAAGTGGGACAGTTATGCAAATGATGGTGGGGCAACACCCAAGGTTCGTGCCGCCGCTATCGCCAATGATGACGAACCGTTCTAAGGAGAACGAAAATGGCTACAAAGATCAAGAATGACGCCTGCGAACTGCTTGATGACGGCAAGGTGCGTGTGACGTTTGGTGGTGCTTCCCGCACCCTTGAACGCCCGAAGATCGGGCAGATGAAGCGTTACAACGCCGATCTTATGGACCTCGCCAAGCATCAGAACGATGCCCGTGAATCGGGTGCCGATATGAACCTTGATGATGTTATTCAGGGGACGTTGGAATGGTGGACGCAGGTTATTGACGAGTTGAAGGGCGAGGACGAACTGCCTTGCCCGTCCGATCCTGACGAGTTCCCGATGTGGCTTATGAACTCTGACCTCATTGTGAAGGTTCAGGCTCATTGGCGGGAAGTCCCTTACATCTCTGGCGGGAAGTAGGGCGGAACCGGTCAGAGTTTCCTGAGTTGGGGGAGCCGCCCCCTACTGCCCTCGCTGGAACACCTTTTGAATGGTTCGCCTTGATTTATAGGCAATGCGCCGTCAATTTTGGGTGGACTCCCGCTCAGGTAGACGCTATGGAGGTTTGGGAGGTCGGTGCCGCTTTGGGTGCGGCGACCGGCGATTTGGAAGATTGGCAAGAGGATCGCGCCCGTTTAGAGGCTGAGTTGGAGCGGGAATCCGACACTCCGGGTGCTATGCCACAGAGAGTAAAATCCGGTAGGGACATTTTGGCGCAGAGGGTTGCTGCTTCGCGTGGCGAGGCACCTGACCCGGAAGCGCCTGTAATGCACCAGTTACAAATGGCGAGCATTATGAGGACTCTCGGTGGCAATTAGAGAAGAACTTGAACTTGATATTAGTTCTGCTCTCGCGAGCATCGAAGAAGTCGGTGCTGCGCTTACTGCTGTTGCCGACCAGTTCCGGCAGTCAATTTTCCAAGCGGTTGATGCTTTGGCTCAGGGTATTCCCGCTTTTCAAATTCCTGTTGAAGTTATTGTCGCAAGTAGTGATCTTGGGCAAGTTGTAAATCAAGGTTTGAGCGAAAACGATGGCGAAACTATCAATACCAATATTACTGGTGATACTTCGTCCGTCCAAGAATCTTTTGAGGATTCGTTACGAAACGCCGCTGCTCAACCTTTGGATTTGGCTCCTGCGAACATTGAAGGGAATTTGGTAAACGCAGAGCAACTTTCTTTCGATTTCTTCGAAGCGGCATCGGGCGGCGGCGAAACCTTAGAATTCAACGCTGAACTGCAACCCGAAATCAACTTAGAAGGAATTCAAGACAGCATCACTCAAGTTTTTGCTGAGCCACCGCCCATCGAACCCGAAGCGGATTTGTCCGGCGCTCTTGCTGATTACGATGCTTTTGTTGACCAGTTGAACAACCCGGTAGAGATTCCTGTAGCCGTTGATGAAGGGGCGGCAGAGCAAGCAGATAAAACCACGGAAGCGGTCAAAAAAACGGAAGAAAGTTTTGACGGTGCTGCCGCCGCTGTTGGCGCTTTAGCGGTTGGGGCAAAGATTGGTGTGTCTGCGCTTGCTTTGACTGCCGCCACCGCCACCGGTTTGTTTGTTTCTGCGGTGGAAGCAGAAGGCGCAGTTATTTCTTTCAATCAAACGCTTGGAGAACTTGCACCAGCGATCAGAAACGTTGACGTAAATGGTCTAAACACCGATTTGGGTGATTTGGCTATTCAACTTGGTTCTGATGACGAAGCGGCCCTCGGGGTTGCTCAACGCTTTGGGTTGCTTGGCATTACTGCCGGTGCCGCCGCAGACGACATTTCTACTGCGAATAATCAGTTGTTTGCGGTGGCAGCAAATCTTCGCGCCACAAATCCGGCGTTGGGAGAGTTGGACCAAATCGCTTCTCGTGCCGGTACTGCTTTTATCCGTGGTGGCCGTGCCGCTACCGCTTTGGGTTTGAGTTTGACAAGTCAAGAAATCCGGGCGCGTGCCGCAGAGCAAACAGGCAAAGAACTGAACTCCGCATTCACGCAGTTTGAATTGTTTGCTGCTGGCGCTTCGCTCGCGTCTGAACAATTTGGTTCTGCGATTGAACGCAACGTTGCTTTGGCGGCGCAAAACCCGATTATTGCGCTCAGCAACCTAAAAGTCCTTTTTGCTGACACATTGGAAGAATTCGGTAAGCCGCTTGTTGTTCCGATTCTTGCGATCCTTACAGATTTGGTTCCTGTTGCCACAAGCGTAGTTGGCGTGATTGGCGATTTGGCTTTGGCGTTGCTGCCGATTGCGGATCGTCTTTTTGAAGCGTTGGTTCCGATCACGACACAATTGGTTGATACTTTCAACAACTTGATTGACCGGCTGCAACCAACTTTTGATGCTTTGGCTGATGCGGTCGGAAATCTCGTGACCGCTTTTGAGCCGCTCTTTGATATTTTCGGTGGCGCTTTTGCAGGCTTGATCGAAGGATTTGCGTTTCTTGTCACGCCGGTCATTGAAGCATTTGCAGCCTTGACAGAAGCAACTGGCGCAGCGATACCAGTTGTTTTCTTGCTTTATCAAACCATTGAAACTCTAGGTTCTGCACGAGCATTCAAAACTTTGGCTCCCGCCCTATTTGGAATCATTCAAAACATTTACCAATACATCGCTACGGTTCAAACTGCGGTGATTGTCACCGCACCATATATCGCTGCTGCGGCTGCTTTGGCGGCTGCTATTGGTTTTTTGATCGCCAAAAGTCGTGAAACTCCCCCCGTTTTTGATGATGTTATTCAGTCTACGTTGGCTACCGCTTCTGCGATTACTGATGTTGAGGCAGCGGTTCTTGCGTATACGACTGCCCTAAGCGATTATGTGACCGAATCGGAAATTTTGAAAAATGAGAAGTTGGTAGAAGCACTTGCTGAAACGGGAATTTCGATTGAGCAATTTCAAGGTTTTGTTGAGGGTGGCTCGCAAGGTTTGAATGAGTTCTTGCAAGCCCTCGCCTCTATTAGCGACGGCGGGGTTTTGAGAAGTTATGCCGGTGGCGTGGAATACACCGCTGAACAAATTGCCAAGTTGACGGACGCTGAACGCGAAGCGTTATTCCTTACTCGTGATACAACCGGCGCAAGAAATACTATTGCTGACGAATACAATCGTTTGACCGGAAGTTATGGGGCGACTAACGAAGCAGCATTCAATTTGCTTGTCACCCAAAATCAACTTAGCGATCAATTCAGAAGGGACACGATCCAAGCCGTCACGAACGCCGAAACGGGACAAATTGATTACAAGGCTGCGATCCAAAGAACCAATGATGAAATAGTGAGGCAGAAACGTTCTCAAGATGAAGCGAATCTTGCTTCCGGTCAGGCCGCTGCCGATTTGCAGACTTTGGGCACGCAACTCGATTCTTACCGGCAGCAATTGGCGTTGGGTGCTGATTCGACAAGGATTTTGAGTGAGGCGACACTCGCTTTTGGCGGCGATGCTGAGGCTGCACAAAAGTTTGTTGACGATTTTACAAAAGAAGTCCAAGAGTTTACCGACACGGTTGTCGGTAACGTCCCTTCCGTCATTGACGCGTTTAGCGAACTGAGTCGCGAGGAAGGCGGTTCTTTTGCTGAGATTTCAGCGAATCTTGATAAAAATCTTCAAGATACGTTGAACTGGTCGGACACCTTGATTCGTCTTTCGGAAGAAAACCGTCTTGGTATTTTGCAAGTTGCGGCACAGGTCGGTGCTGAACGGACAGCGATTTTGCTAGAGGCGTACGGTGGCGATGAGGCAGAGTTGGACGCCCATTTGCAGCGCATGTTTGCCATTGAGGAAAATGCTCGTAACGAAGCCCGTATTGCTGCTGCGATTGCTTATGCAAGCCGTTTTGGTTTGGAAGGCGAGCAATTAGACGAATTGGCTAATCTGCTGCGTTTGAAAGCCCCGTGGCTTCCCATTACCCAAGAAGATATTGACGCTGCGCTTGGGTATGTCAAAGATAAACAACCTGAATTTGAAATCGAAACAGAGGTTTTGGCGCAGGGCAGTCGTGCCGGTTGGGATCGCGGATTCCGAGGTTTGGACGCATTTGACCCTGCGAACCCTCTTGCGGACCGTGTGCAAGAACAGGGTGAGGCTGCTGTCGCCACGGCAGAGGAACAGGGCGCTGCTGCTGGTACTGCTTATGTGGAAAGCGCAAGTGAAACTGTTGCGAACAACGGCGGGGTTCTCGCCACCAACTTTGCGGTCATTCTCGCCAACGCTTCAAGCCGATCAGAATTCTTTGCCCGTCTTGTAGGCATTTTTGCTGGGGCGCGAATCATAGATGGTTTGGAAGAAACACTTCAAAATGGTGTGCCGTCTTTGACGCAAACCGTGAACGATGTTTTGTTGCGGGTATCTGCCGATACGTCTTTTGCGTCGCTATACACCGGGTTTGTTATTGCGAGCGGTATCGGTAGGGGCGCTTACGATAATCGTGCTTTTATTGGTGACGAACTGGTTCGTGGTTTCACTTACGTTGTTGAGAATTACAGCGACGAAGCGGATATGACCGGTTGGTATTTGGGTTCTGCTTTGGCGGAAGGTTTGAAGCGCGGTTTGCGTGACAATGCTTCGTCTGTTGCTCAGGTGGCCGCTCAAATTATTCGTGATGCGGAAGAAGCGGCAAAAGCGGAGGCCGAAACCGAATCTCCTTCTAAGGTTTGGGAAGGGATCGGTCGTGATCTTGTGAATGGTTTGGCCCGAGGTTTGGAACGGACTTCTCCGGTGTCTGATCGGGCGGCTGCGAACGTGATTGGTTCTGCTGGCAATGTTGGCGGCGGTGGTGGCGGGGTTAGTAATATTTCGGTGACGGTTCCTGTGACGATCAACGGTAATGCTGATCCGGCTATGGGTTCTCAGATTGGTCGTGCGGCGGCGACGGAGTTGCGTCGTGTGTTGCAGTTGGAAGCGAGAATGGCATGAGTTGGAATCCTAACGCTGATACTGATTGCGCTTTTGGTTTGGAGTGGGCACCGCTGCGCGAAGTTGATCGTCCTGTTGGTGGGACTGGTGAAACTTCTTATTCGTGGGTTATGGAATCTACGGCTACGGAAACTGTCACGAAGATGTGGACTTTTTCTTCTGTTGCTGTTCCGAACGCGTATGACGTTATTGATATTTATGATGCGGCCACGGTTCAGCCGGTAAATCGAACGGTTGACCGGTATTCGTACACGGACGACGCAGATTCTTCTCTGTTTATTCGTCCGACCGGTGGCCGTTGGTATTCCGCCAATTCGCGTGTCGAATCGGTTGATCAGACACGAATGGACGATGTTTCTCCCACCCCTGACAAATGGGTGAATTTGTTGGGTGATCCTTCGGTCGAAGGTTTGTACGCAGGCTATTTGAATTTGATTGGACCGGTATTTGATGATCCGGTGCCTGTTATCAACCGTCAGTTTCTTGGCTTGGTTCCTACGCCACTCACTCCGGTTGCCGGCGATTACACTTCTTCGTTTTCTCAATGGGCTTTTTATGTTGATGATTTGGAATCGGGTGTTGGTGGGCAACGCATTATTGGTTTGACGGTTGCCTGTTTGTGCCAGCGCATTGTTGAGCCGAGGGCAAGATCGGGCGAATACGATCAGCCTTACCGGATTCGACCCGCTATTTCGGTGGACGGCATTATCCGGTGGGGTCAGGCACAAATCATGCCGTCCTCCCCGTCCGTAGTTTCTTACACTTGGTATCAAAACCCGAATACTGGCCGTGCTTGGACAGAAGCCGAGTTGGAGGATTTCAACACAACCGAGCAAGACAATTCGGTGATGTGGCTTATGTCGCGTCCTAATGATCCTGAGGTTCGTCAGGTTACCGCTGGTGTGATTTATGAGGCTTGGGCTGATGTTGAAGTTGTGACGGAAACTCGTGCCGCGCAAGCGATCCGTGTTGACGATCAGCAGTTCTTTGGTTGGAACGAATGGGACGTTGAAACGATTGGTGGCACGGATTGGGTGAAGGGTTCAGGCAACTCCTATTTGTTCAATGCTCGCATTTTTCAGCAGCAATCAGTTGATTGGCGTCCTGCTCTTTCCACACAAGGTTTGTCTATTAGGGCTTTGGGCGACGGTTCAGGCCCTCAAAACGGGGTGTATGAAACACAACCCGAGTTTCTTTATGGGATTCCTCGCACGGTTGGGAATCAAACAGATTATGCGCCCGCGGTGGTTTTGTATGACGATGATGCGAATGCTTTGTCAGATGATGGGCAGCCGTATGCGTATATCACGGACGGCGACGGCGAGTTGGGTTTGGTGCGTGATCCTGACCGCCCTCAACTTTGGCAAGGCGTGACGTTCACGCCTCAGGTCGGCGTTGATTACAAAGTCAGGTTTTGGGCACGTTCAATAACTGAGGCGCAGCCTGACAGTTTCATGGTCGTTTATGTGGTGGATTCAAACTATGTTCTTGAAGCGACTTCTCCTATTATCCGACCTTCGGATTTGCAATTTCCCGGCAAGTGGCAGAAGTTTGAATTGGAATTGGTTGAGGACGCTTGGAATACTTCCGATAGCGATCACATCGTCATGTTCGTTGTATACGGGGGCGGTTCAGAAGGCTGGCAAGTGCTGACCTTGAATACCGGCATTACCCGCCCCAACGCAACTATCGCTAGCGAAGATGTTGATGTTGTCACCTATGGCGGTGACGCGTATTACGCCGCTGGCGGCGATGTGGAAGGCAACCCCGGTGGCGATCCGTGGGTTCTTCGTGAAGATGCCGATGTTTCGGTGGTTGTGGGGGCGACACCTGAAATGCCGACAGGCTTTTCCGCAACTTACGTTGATTTCGATACGGGCGTTTATGGGCCTTCGGTCACATTGGAATGGGACGGTCAAGACGACCCTGACGACTGTTCGCTGCTCGGGTATTACGAGATTCAGCGCAAAACTCTTGTGGTCAGCGGCAACAATTTTGATACCGGTTGGCAAACCATTTTTTACGCTGACGTTGACGGAACAGAAGAAACGTATTCGGTGTCAGATTATGAAGCAAACCGCAGTTCGTTGGGGGTGTCCGAAAACCATTACCGAATCAGATTGGTAAGCGATATCGGTTTCACTTCCGAGTGGAGCGAAGAAATCGAAATCGTTATCCCCGATGACGAACGTTGCGGATACTTTTTGTCTACAAACGAAGTGCCGCCGTTGAATCTGTGGTTCAACGATGTTGGTACCCGTTCCTACGAATTCCTAGAAACTGTTTCCTACTATGAGTTTGAGGGGCGTGACGGCGCTGTAGAGGCCCGTGGACTGACTGACCGTTTGGACCAGTTCGCCGTTGATTTCCTTTTGACGGCGGCGGGGGCAGCGAATTTCACACCCGACATTTCAACTTTCGATAACCAAGGCCGACGCATTTTCGACAGACTGCTTTTTCTCGCCGGAAACAAACGTCCGCTCAGCGAACCCTTTACACAACTGGTGCGTCTGCCTTATGTTTGCGTGACGGACAATAACGGCAACCGTTGGTTCAGCAGCATTCAAACACCTACCGGTGTTGATACTGAACCGGGAAGCCAGTATCGGATGCAGACAACTATCCGCGAGTTGACTCGGACACCTTCACCGGTCACGGTTGTTGATTCGGGCGATGGTGTGCTTATCTCCTTGCAACTTCTTGCCATTCTTGCCCCGGCCTTGGAGCCGCCGACCCCTCCGGCACCGTTTGTGCCCTCATCGTGACTGCGTTCGCTGTTGAATGGGCTGTAGCGGACAGCACCGGCGCTTTGACCGGTGTTATCGCTGGGAGCGGGGGAACGCTGTCTTGGGACGGTAGCGCCACCGTTCAAAGGGTGGCGCGTGGCGTAACTTTTGAAACTTCTGAATGGGCGCAGATAGACAAATTGAATGACTGGCTTGTTCCGGTTTTCAAAAGGTCAGATGGTTCCGCTGTTCGACTTGGAATGTTGGCTGTTGCTTCTGATCAGCAAAGGTTTTTGGGCGATGGTTTGCTGGCCCCTGCCGAACCGTATTTGGTGGATCACGGTTCTTTTTTGGCGACTGCTTCTCCTTACAATTTGTCGGGCAGGGTCGGAGAGTCCATTTCGGACGCTTTGATCCGCATTTGCGATATTGCCGGGATTGAACGTCGCATTATTGAACCTTCGGGCGAAGTGCTTGGTGAACCGGTTGCGTATCCGGTTGGCAGCACTTTTGAAAACGCGTTGAATGGTTTGTGTGTCCTCGCCGGGTTTCTGCCTCCGCATTTTGACCGTGATGGTGTGTTGCGGTTGAGGCCACTTTCCCCGAACAACGCTGAACCTGCCGCCACCTATGACGGTTCTTCAATTGTGTTTGATACAAGAGTTGAGGGTTCGGATTATTTGGACGCACCCAACGTTTTTATAGTTGTCGGTTCGGGCGCTCAGGACGGGGCGGTTGTGGCAACTGCCGAAGTGCCGTCGAATGCACCGAATAGTGTTGTGCGCCGCAATGGGCGACGAATCGCTCAGGTGATTCGCGAGCAAGGCATTGATAATGTTTATCAGGCTCAGCAGTTGGCGGAATTGGTGGCGTCAACTTCGGTGGCGAGTTACCGAACAATCAATTTTGGTGCTGTTCCAAATCCGGCGCATGATTGTTTCGCTCTTGTCGAAGTGAACAATACGATTTATCGCGAGTTGTCTTGGGATTTTGATATGTCGGTTGGTGGTCTTATGTCGCACACGGTTGTTTCTGAATTGAGGTTGACGTAATGGACGTTCAGGACATTCGGCTTGTTGTGCAAGCGATGGAGGCACGCCCTTCTGATATCCCGTCATTATTGCCGGGAACTATTTCTGAGGTTTCGGAAGATGGTTCTACGGCGATTCTTGTGATGGACAGCGATCCTGATGGGATTACTGTTCAGGCCCGCATGTTGTTTGCCGATTTGGGTGAGGGCGACCGGGCGATGGTGATGTTTGACCCGCCTAGAGGCGTGTATGTCGTTGGCACTATCGGCAGAAGAACCGAAGCCGGACAAATTGTTGTTGATTATGCACAGGACGTAGACGACATTTTGATCGAAACAGACGAAACTCAACTTATAGAGTTTCCAAGTTTTACGTTTTATGCAGAACCCAACAGGATGTATAGATTTGATTTGACTGCTTCTTTATATGTGCAGGCCGGAGGTTGGAACGGCTGTTTTGATTTTCAACCACAGATTGATTTGTCCCCTTGGTACTTTCCCGGCCCAAACGGATCTACCAGTTTTTATCTTGATTACCAAACCTGTGCTTACGACAGCCAGCAGTCTCGAATTACGGGAACAGTTTTTGGTACGACCTCTTACCCGGAAGCCACACTTCAAACGGTTGATGTATTTACTTATTTGAAAATAGATGATCCTTCAAGTGTCGGTTGCTATACATTTATTCATGTTTTGGTGACGGACAGCGGCCCAATCAACGCCGCACAATTCATTAGATAGAATTATTGAATGACTTCGTATTATCTTCTTGATCACCCTCCGGCGATCCAACAGTTTCACACGACACGCGCCAACCCAATGACGGGCGGCGTTCTTGTCCACACCACAGAATCAATTATGGACAACGTGGGGCCGGACACCGGGGCTGAAAACGTTGCAGCCTATATCGCTCGCAGAACCGAATACGGTTCTTATCATGTGATCGTTGATTCGGATTCGACGGTATTTTTGATGCCGGACTCGTACACGGCTTTTCATTGTGAGGTCAAGAACTTCAATAGCCGCACTTGGGGAATTTCTTTTGCTTGCCGCAGCACCGATCTTGACGTTAGTAATGCTTGGACCCAAGCGGCAGTAAAGCGTGCCGCCAATGAAATCTATGCGTTTTGGATTCGCAACAATTTCGATCCGATAACATCAGCCAACTTCATTCCTGCGGATCAAACACTTTTTGCCGCCGGATTGACAACGCACGGTGACGCCCAGCCATACAACCGCAGCGACGCTTGGACGAAGCACCCGCAACGAGGGCAACTTCAAGCCATGCTGATTCGCGGTATCCTAGAAAACGTAAATCCACCTGATCCTGAGGACGACGAGATGAAGCCTGTAGAAATGTGGCGTGACCCCAAAGACGGCTCTATTTGGCTGTTTTGGACCGGGCCGTACCGTACTGGCCTCAAAACGCAAGAAGATGTGAAGGCGTATCAGTCGCTTGGTGTCCCGTTTCGTGGCGATTTCCCGAACGCCGAGTTCGGAGCGATGAAGATTCGCAACACGCATTGGTTGAAAACTGGCTGATCATGGAAGATTTGTGGTCACACCCGCTTGTCGTGGCGACATACGCTGCGATGTTTTCAATGGTGGTTGGTGGTATTCGCGCTGTTATAAAACTGTTTGATCGGGTTACCGATCTTGAAAAATCGTTGGCTGAACTTCATAAAGATTTGGATACTTTGTCAACAGAGTTGCGGGCGCACATGGCTGATGAGTCCCGCAATGTTCAGCAGTTAGAAACGACTATCAACAATTTGGCGGCTTCTATGGGTCGCCCACAAATCGGTTTGCGTTCCGAGTAATTAGTCGTTTGGAGTTTGGCGTCGTTCGGCGGCTTCTGCTGCTTTGCGCTGTTTGCGTTTGCGGTACAGCACACGATGGTAAGCGGCCCATGCCGCTTTGCATTCCCGGCTAGGGGTTTGGCCGTTGCGGATCGCCCTCTTGTAACTGCTGACTGTGCCTAATGGTGCTGTTGGTTTCGGTCCCGGCATTTTCCTACTCGTAACTTGCGATGAAGCCTGTGACAGTTGATGCTGCCAAGACGTATTTGAGATTGTTCCAAAAATCGGGCATGTAGCGGCGCATCGCCAAGGCAAATGAGGCTGCCCAAATTGAGGCGCACCAGTCGCAACCCATCAGGTAAATAAGTTTGTCGGCGGTGCTTTGAGAAATGATTTTAGCGGTTACGGCTGTACCGATTTCTTTTTCGATGGTTTCACGCAAGGGGTTCGTGATTTCGTCGCGTGTGATTAGTCGGGTCAGCCTGTGTACGGCAAGTAAATCTAAAAGCAGGTTCATGTTTTGACTCCCACATAAATATCTTCGTGTCCAACCCGAAGTTCGTGATTTTGCCCGTACCGCATTCTTGGGGTTTCTACCGGAATGCGGTACTTCCACTCTATCCCTAGTTGGGTGAGTGTGGCGGTGTGGAAAGCCGTTACTGGCATGACCAACCCTTTTCTGATGTGATCAGAAATGTTTAGAACAAAAATGCCTTTAGGTTTCAGAACACGAACCGCTTCTTGCCACGCTTTGCCATGAAGATCACGGTATTGCTTGCCCCATTGCATAGCGCCAGCGTTCCCTTCGGTTAGTTTCCTTCCTAAACGGTGCGTGTAGGTAAGGCGCTTGTATTCGTTGCGCCCTTTTTGGTCGCAGTTGTCGCACCCATTACCTAAGCACCTTTTACAGCGTTCTGTTGCGTTGTGACAGTCCGACATTCGGTTTCCGTACACCGGGCTAGTGAACACGGCGTCAAAGGCGTGCTGAGGAAATGGAAGGCGTGTGGCATCGCCACGAATAGTGTCGGGGTGCTGACCGGCCCATTCTTCTTCCAGTTCGACGCCAACAGTCCGCAATTTGTCGTGGGCGATTTTATGTATGTTCCCAACGCCCGCAAACGGGTCTAAGGCGATACCGGTGATGCCAGTCGCCAGTTCTTGCATAAGTTCAAGAATGCGGTTCGTGTATTGGGCCGGGTGGTTGGTCACGGCATTGTCCTTGCGAACTCTGCTTCTGCGCGTTCTGCGGCGACCCACGATTGCCAAGCAGACAATTGTTGCCGATTTGATCTGACGGCCTCTAGAGCAGACTGACGTTTGCCTTCTGCCAAATCTCTGTTTCGGCGTTCTGCGGCGGTGGCCGAATCAACTATGGCCTCTCGTTCGGCAACCACATACCCCTGACCTGCTGTTTGAACCCATGCCCGCCCACGCGCTAACCGATAATCGTGTTCTGCTTCGGCAAGTTCTTGTGCTGCTTCCCGTAAAACGTCTAGGCCGCGATCAATGTTGCGAGACAGGCGGATCATTTCTTTCTGATTCTCGCTAGACATAACTGCTTCGCCTCCACACGGCCCGCATCGCTTCCCGCTCCCTGATTGACTTGCCGCCCCATACACCGAACTCTTGATCTGTTCTTAGGGCGTAAGCCAAACAGTCGTCGGTTACGGGACATTCAGCGCAGATTTTGCGCGCCCTGTTCATGCTTTGGGAGTCGCCTCTGCCCGGAAAAAACATTGATGTGTCTTTGTCCCGGCAAGCCGCTTTAGACACCCAAGAAGTGTCACCCTCCCTGTATCCAAGAAGGTTGTGAGCCACGGTTGTCAGCGCAGAACGCTGGCGTTCCCGGTATTCCTTCACATTGTCTGCGTTTGCTCTTTTGCAACGGGCGCACCGACAACCCGTTCGGTAGCCGCGCATCGTTCCACAATCATCCGTCAATTCCTTGCTCCTTCACCCATTCCAATATCGCTAATGCTGCACTTCGACTAGAGAGATGCCCCGAGTCCGGTTGGATAGCATACACGGACCGGGCAACCTCTCTGCGCCGCTCCGCATAAATTGGATCAAACGCTTTCGCCAACCCTTCTGCCAAAGATTCGTTTGGTCGCACAACCGGCCCAACATCTGCGTAATCCCAAAAGCGCAAACCGTGTGAAACCCCTTTGCGCCATTTTGCTGACTCCATCAAGACAACGGGAATGTCTAGAGCCGCTGCTTCAAAAATGATTGAACTGTTATCTATAAACAAAACGTCAATTCGTTTGACGACCTGATCCCATTCTTTTACAACGTCAACTTTTTGGTCCAGCCAGTATGGAAACAGATAGTTCCAAGCCTTCGGATGGCCGTGCCCAACAACGTCATAACCGCACACTCGCGAGTAGTGCAGAAAATCTTTCATTTGATCAGAGAATTCCCCAAAGGCCGAACCGCTTTCCGGCGTTATTTGGCAGTCCCAATGGAAAGACACGCCAATAGTCGGTGTCTTGAACCCCTTTTTGACTCTGCGATTCACAAAAAGATCATCTAAGCGCGGTGAGCCAACAACCGCCACAGAACTAGACGGATAGGCGTCAAGGTTTCTTTTAGCCACTTCGTTGTTAGGGCAGATAAACAAACCAACTTTGTTTCGGTTCCTGCCACCGGAATAGCCGCCATGAATAGATCCGTCCTCACGAACGTAAGTTTGTCCTGCCCCGTGTTCAACAAAAATGATTGGCCTTTTGCTCATTTTTACTAGGTCCGAATACCCGGCAACGATCATCGGTTCGTTATTGCGTAAGGCGAGTGCGGTCTGACCGTTTGAGCGACTTAGTGTTGCTTCGATGCCCCAATTCGCTAAATGGTTTTTGATGGTTTGGGACGGGACAACAAACTGGCCTTTGTGTTCATTGTCCAACCGATCCCAAATAGGAGCGATGTGATCGGCGTAATGCGACCACGCTGCGTATGCGTTGATTTTGGTCATGGCAATTTTTGGAGGAAAAACTGAATGTCCCCACCGTTCCTTTTCATTCGGACCTTTTTGAATTGATAAATGTCCCCTAAGAATTGTGCGCCAAGCGGCCCATTCAAGGTTTCGCCCTTGCACCAGTAATCGAAAGTCCGGTCGGTCACAAACCGAACGTGAGTGGGATCAGTAAACGCGTTTTCGGAAGTCCAATGTGGGCAAATGATGGTCAGTCGGCCACCCGGCTTCAACACACGCCAACATTCCAATACGAAATCAATTGGCTTGCCTACATGCTCGTAAATGTGTGAAGCAAAAATGTCTGATGCGGAATCGTTGTCGAACGGCCACGGAAAAGTATCCAAGTCCATAACAACGTCCACGCCGGGAAGCGGATGATGATCACAGTTGGTCCAGCCGCCTTTCACATCTTTGCCACAACCCAAATTGATTTTCATTCCGGCCCCCATTCTCCGAACCAAACTGATCCTGCACCAATTGTGTACGGCTCCCATTTGAAACCGTTTTTGTATTCCCAAACGCCTTCGCCACGATAAACGCAGCCCCATCGGTCAGCACCGAATCCGTCAACCAATTCTGCGTCTAGCGTCCAGTTGTATCCGAGCGGGACCGTAACAAGCATTGATCCGTTTGCCGATAGAAGCGACAACAAATGTTGTATTGCTTCTGCCGGGTTACGTCTACCCGGCTCGTTGTCCCAGCCCACATGCTCAATAGTGGAAATTGCTAAAACCCAATCAAATTGTTCTCCAACTTCAAACAGGTTTGTGTTGCTTACCCATTCGTCGGTTTCCATAAGGTCAATAACTTTGTGATGTGGCTTGATGTAATGGCCGGTTACGTTGCCGACCTCCAAACCTTTGCCGCTTCTGCGTCCGAGCCAATCAAAAACGACAGGGAGTTCTATCTGCCGTTCGTTGGTGTGAGTCCAGTTGTAGGAGTGCCAAAACGGGCGCAAAGTTTTGTCCCGGTATCTAAACACTTTGCAAACCCGTTTCCCAAACCGGCAATAAACGTTCCCAAGATCGTGTCTCTGCCCATGCCCGACCTTCTTCGGAAGCACGCACAATCGGGTGAATTGTTGATCCGGCAATGGCGTCAATGCGACTGGCAAGCATTTGGGGTTCGACGCCCCACATTGGGATTTTGCCGCCCTTCATCAAACGTGGCCTTTCTCGAAACGCCGGTACCCCAATAATGGGCCATGCGGCCTGCGGGTCAACTTCCGGCATCATCACAAGGCAGCCATGACCGAACGCTTCAAAAGCGGGGAGGCAAAGTCCTGCGTAGCGGCGCGGCAGAACAACTAGATCGGCCCATTGGAAAAGAACTTTCATCGAATCCATGTATTCGGTGTTTTGCCGCATTTTGATGTTTGACGGCATTTTGCGGTGAAGCAAGTCGTTTGTTTGATTGCTTTCGTCGGGCTGGTGAACCATTACTTCCAGCGATGACGAAACGTGCTGCAACGCTTGAAGAAAAAGTTCGGTTCCGTTTCTGTCGTATTGAGCGCCACCCGAAATGTGAAGCACGCGCTTGATAGAAGTTCTTGCATTCCATTTGATCGGCGGATCGGTGGGCCAATGAACCACTTTTGATCCTTTAGGCATTCGGGATTGCAAGTAATCGGTCGGGTTCCAAACTTGCGTTGCCGTTGAACCGGAGAACAGTTCCGGCATGGCATACAAAACGGATTTCTTACCGGCGTCCTCAATGATTTTTTCTGCGTGGTTGTTGTACCAAGTCTCAGCGGTCCACCAAATGTCTGCTTGCGGAGCAAGGAATTCCCATATGTCGTCGCTAATTGGGTTGCTGACAAGAAATGTAGAAGTCCACGCTTCTTCAAAAACTATGGGCCTTGGTTCGCCACGGCAGGGTCGTGATTGGACAACAACGGTTGTCGCTGGTTTCAAGTTTCTAAATGCGTCATAGGTCAGATTGCCCAACCCGCCGTTGTCGTCACGAACCACAATCCCGAGTTTCATTTGAGTCCCCGCTCAATAGTCAATGTCAAGATTCGATGCTTGCCGTATCGCGTCACGTTCTCGGCGCAATTCTTCGCAGTAACAAAGTTCTTCCGGGTCGCAATCGTCGTAGTGGTCGTCGTGGAGGAAGCCGTCTGATGAGTAATAAGCGTCAGAAAGCGATTCTGCCTTGCGGAAACTAAATGAAGTCATTCCCCACACCTGTTTCTTCCAAAAGTGTTCTCACCCTATTATTATAGGTATGGTTACGCGCTGTCCAGTCACGACACACGGATCGCGTGTCGGCATTGGCCCCCGAATCGCTCAGAAAGGCCCCTATTTTGCGTTCTAAGGCCGTCCAGTCCCCCCAGCCGTACATCGGGACCTGATTTTCGGATTGAACGCTCAGGGCCTCTATTTTCGGCATGATCAGCAGCCCGCCACGACCGGTGGCCTCATACACCCGATCAGACCAATACAAGGACTTTTCTCTGTCCAAACAAAGGCTGTCACCAACGGTCACTTTTGCCGACCGATAAAAATCGTTCATTCTTCGGTTGCGTTCCAAACGCCGAGTATCCCCGCCGGGATTCTTGAACTTCCAACCATTTCTTTCGCACATTTCCCGCAAAGCAGCAATCAAATCGGCACGGTACGTCCATTGCTTGTGATAATGGCCGCCATTGCTGCCAATGAAAGCAACATCACATTTATCGCTTGCACGCAAACGACCCACATCTTGTGTCCAGCGCCGTCGAACCCCCGGCAACAACCACTTGTGGTTTACGCCCATTTTTTCCCAATCTTCAGCGTGCCCACCATCGGCAGTAAAGACAAAATCTGCTGCCCACATCGCAGAACGTTTCCAATTCGGACGGCTCAAACCCCAAAAAAGGTCGGCGTGCCAACCAGCCGTTACGCAATACCGTGACAGCGACGACATAAATCTTTTGCTGTGATTCAGGCGAGAAGAAATCCACAGCAACAATTCTGAACGCTTTGCCGCTTGCCGAATCTGTGCTTCGGTCGCCAATTCGTCAAGGAAAATAACGTTGAAGCCTTCCGCTTCAAATGCGTCCTTCCAATCCGCCTCAGCGTTCCACAGCCAACCCGTATAGCCGACAATTGTGATGTTGGGTTTATCGTCCGCAGCCACAGCCCGATTTAGCAACTTTCACTTGGCCGTCAGAAGTTTCAAGAAGCCACTTGTTGCGACCCACTTGCTCCACACCCAACGGAACAACTTCGTACTTGACTTTAGCGGTGCGCTTATCGAACGCCCGAAATGTGCCCGATTCATCCATGACGGCACGTTGACGGCGAAGAATTTCACCGGAAGGCAACGTCACCATGCAACCGTTTACAACAAACATGAACAAATCCTATCTCAATCGCGCCAAAGGTCGGCTAGAAACTCTGCTTGAAGGTAATGCTGGGCGAGAAGTTGGAATGCTTTTCCGACGCCGAGAAACTCGTCTGCCCGTCAGCCAACCAGCCGCCAAAGAAACAGCGTCCACTTGGTCGTCATGGTTGCCCATCGGGAATTCTTCAAGTTCTTCCAAGAAGTCAGGAATCCAGTCTCCGTCCAAAACGGTGACGCGACCCTGTTCGGCAAGCAATGACCAAATCTCTGCGCGCGTCTGCTTATCCCCCGAAGGCGCTACTCCTTCGACGCGAGCGAAGCCTGACAACGCCCGAGAGTATGCGGCGATCATTGCCTTACCTGCCGAACCCGGTTCTTTTTCAATCAACACGCGAGGCAAGGCATCTACACGGGTTTGACGCATAACTTTGTCTTGCGTTGCTCCCGGCCCCAATCGCCAACGAACAATATGTTGAATTTGCAAAACGCCGGGAACGTCCGACCCTTCAACGGGGCGGGTGCCGTCCCAAGCCAAAAGCGCACCAACCGTCCAGTCGGGATCAGGGTTGCCGTCTGATGGTTCCGTAGCCGCCAAGTCCCATGCACGAATCCGTTTCACGTTTGGCCCATCAAGAGGTTTTTCTGTAATCGGAAACCATTGCCGAGAAAAAACCGAACCGGAATCCGTCAGCAATTCCGCCATAAGTTCCTGACGCCCAAGTCGTGTTCCTTCATAACGAGAAAGAATCCGATCACGGTATTCGGCACCAAGGTTCATAAGGTTGTCGTAAGTCGTTCCACGCGTGACAACGGTTCCATCATCGTTCATAAGATCGTGAATAAGGCGCACATTTTTGGGTGTACCCGTGACCATGATTCGTGGATCAGGCGGCAGACGGCAACCAATCAGCGCCATAGCCATTGTCGTGTCCTCTTTCATACCTAAAAGGGCATCACGGAATTCTGCGGGTTCGTCGCACCAAACAAAGTGATGCTGTGGCCCACGAAGCCGAGCGGCCTTCTCTGCGCTGAACCCCTTCATTTTTGCACCGTTCGCCAAAGTCAATTCGCAGGCAACACGGTTCCATGAGTTTTCAACAGAACCATTCACCAACATTGAAGGCGGCAAAACCCGCAGAAGGCCCGATTCGCCTTCCACCATAACCAAACGAACGTTTTCTAGTGTCGGCGCTACCAGCGCCCCTCGGGGAACGCCGCCCGGAACGTCAAGAGTTTCGCAGCGGTGCTTGACCCATTCGGCACCGGCCCGAGTTTTTCCGGCACCACGACCAGCCATGAAAAGCCAAACCGACCATTGACCATCAGGTTCCAACTGTTCAGGTCGTGCCCAAAACGGCCAATACTCTTGCAAGGATTCTTGTTCGGCTTTGCTGAGACTTTGAAAAATCTCTGTGCGCTGCTCAGGGCTAAGCCCAGCAACGCGTTGCGCCAAACTTTTACTGCTGCCGGTCATTTTGACGTTCGGCCAACATATCCATCTTGGTCAGCAACTTTTGGAGAGCGTCATCAGGATTTGCCGCGTCGTCATTCTCGGGGATTTCCTCAATGTCGCGATGGCGTGCCCAACGCTGCGGGAAACTGCGCTCCAAAAACCAAGCGGACGCCTGCCAACTTCCATTCTTTCCAGCGTCACGGACCTCGCCAACTGCTTCGATTTCGGCTGCTGCGCGAGCAATGTCAACGTCACGCTTGAAAAGCAAATACTTTTGTTCGGACTCAATGGGATCGAAGCCTTCGGCAATGCGGGCTTCTTCCATTTCTCCACGGCTGATCCAAGCAGTAAACGTTGACCAGCCGATTCCGGCCTTTTGAGCAGCGACTTTCTGATAAGAACCACGACGCAAATCACGCACAATTTTTTCGTGCATCTGCTCGTCCAACTTGCCGCCCGAAGTCTTTTTTTCCATTTTTCTATTCTATCCCATGAATATTGCTGCGTATTTGAGGGCCACGATTATAAAAACCCAAGAGAACAAACTTGCAACAACAATTGTTGATGCCGCTGTCCACGCCATTTTAGACCAAGAGGTTTCTAGCCGGTAGGTCGAAAATGCTACGCAAGCAACAAAGACGCACAAAATGGCGGCAAGAGCAGCCAACGATGAAAAAACCAAGTTCATGCCAACCCCGTAAGGTCCGGCATGATTGAAGGGTAATCAGGGTGCCCGATGGACTTTTCTCTAATCGGTTGAAACTTTGATTCTTTTTCAAGGTTTTTCTTGATTATCCGCAACAAATCTAAAACAAGTTGTTCTTTTTCCTCAGTTTCGTGCATCGTATTCCTCAATTCTGCAAGGTCGGCAAGTGGTATGGCTGGTCAACCGTGCTTTCGGCCACCGGCGACCACATTTCTTGCAACGAGAAAAACGTTTCGTGCGAATGCCTTTCAATTCTGCTTGGGTAAAACCACCCCAAATGCCACGCTTCTCCACGTTTTCCAATGCTGCTTCCAAACATTGTTCTTGGACTGGACAGACTTCTATACAAATTCTTGTCATCTCGGTATCGTGATCTTGCGAATACTCCATCGGGAACCACAACTCAGGGTCCATGCCCCTGCAAGCCGCTTCTTCCCGCCAATCACCCATCATTATTGGGTGCGCTCCTGAAACCGCTGAGCGATCCCTTCTCGCATCGCAAAAACAATTATTTCGGTGGCTAATTCCGGGGCAAGGTCGGAATCAATTGACGCAAGACGAAAAAGGGCGATGCTTGTCGCCATAGGACAAAGGTAACTATCGGCGCAATGCCCGCCTAGCACAATTCCCGCTGAACGAAGTTCTTGCTCTTTTACTTCATCGGAACAAAACAAGATTGCTGAAAACGCGTCCGTCAAATCGCGTTCGGCTTGCGCCTCTCCTTCTTGTGTCCGTTCGGGGCTGTCTCCAATAAGAAGAATGTTCTCGGCATCTTGAACAATAATTTCCCCGCACATTTCTTCAAGCAGTTCCAAATCCATGCTCAAAGACTCAACAAGTTCGTTTAGAACAGAATTCTTTCTGCGTGTTTCAACAATTTCGTTTTGAAGGCGTTTTATTTTCGCCAATTCCGACCTTCGTCGCCATTCCTTGAATCTGAGCCACATAATCAAAGTTCCCCGTCAATGCTTCGTCTTGGGCGTTCAACCTCTGACCGGCCATAATTCTTTGCCCGCAAATGAAATACAGCGGCGCGACCGTTTTCGGTGATGCGACAAATCATGCGTTCGTGCCCTGATGAACCAACACCGATTTTTACCGGTTCGATAAAACCGTCACGCCGCAGATCGGAGCAACGTTTTGACGCTTCGTAAATCGTCATGCCGACTTGCTCTGCTGCCTGTTCGTCGCTCAAATCAAAAAGGTAATAGCGGCCCAACAAAGCCGCCTTTGCGCTGTGGGGCTTCAACCTCATGGCTGCTTTAGCGGAAGTTTCGGGATCGGTTTTGCGAACCTGCAACTTTGGTTCGTATTCCTCAAACAAACTCACTTGTCCAACCCCAAAACTGCTGCTGCCACATCTTCAATATCATCAAGCGCCACTAAACAAACCTCCAAATTGTCGTGAACGACAACTCCCATGAATGGTCGGTTGTCGCCAATCGGACGAGCCAATTCTGATTGATCCCGTGTTCTACGGAACGCCGTTACAGCGGCCTGAACCTGTTTGCCTTGTTTCACTTCGATACGCAAAGACGAGCGCCAAGTTTCTTCGTTTCCCCCATCTATGCCGGTGGGGATACCGAGTTTGTTCGCCACTTTGCGTTGAGCGCGTTTGCCTTTGGTTCGGGCACGCTTGCCCCTAGCAACAGGATCGCCGCAACCACGGATTCGTCGTTTGCCGTCTTTGTTCGGCTTTAGCAGCGTCCCGAAAAGCGGGCAGTCGTGTCGGCCACACTTGTCGGTGTTGCCTTCACAACTGCCCTTTTCGGGTCCCTGATGCGGGAGTTGTTCAGTCATTCAAAGAGATTCCACAAAATTGGAAGTAAGTGTTGAGAGCATTTTCAAGGGCGATAGCGGAACCCTCCCATTGCTCTGCGGTGACTTCATTGCCTGCACGCTTTTCGCGGAAAAGATATGCCGCGTAAGCCATGCTGTCGGCCATGAGTTCCATAACATCATTGATTGAAAGTTGTTCTGTGTCCATTTTTCTCCTTCCGGCAAGACGTACATCGCCTTGTCCTGCTTCTAACCATACATCAGTTGAACGGTTTGTCCAACTCTTTCCGTGACTGGTCAACCCATCGCCGCCAGTCAGCAGATCGCATCGCCGCCGCAGAAGGCCCTAAAGCCTCTTGTGGGGCGTCCGGTCGGCAAACACGACAGAAAGTAACGTCGCCGTTTGCCATAACAATGAAACCATTCTCGCAATCGCCGCATTCCCTAGAAACCGACGACCGCCTCAACTCGATTCCTAAGACTTCTCTGAACCGGGCAACCGTAGGGAACCATTCGTCCGACGCAACGATTCGTTTAGCAACTCGTACCGCCAACTCATAATCGGCGTTACCAAACTGATCAATCCAAACCAAAACAGTTTCTTCATGTAAATCAGTCCTTGGATAAGCGGCTGACAAATAAGCCAGCACTTCCGCTGTTTCACGGGCGTCCATCGCCCAGCGCTTTCAAAGGCAAGGAGCCACTTTCGACCCTGTTCAACGCAGACACAATCGAATCAAACCCCTTTGGTTGAGATTTGATGGGACCGTCAACGTACAAATCCCTGAACTTCTCCACCTGAGAACCGTCCCGCAAAGCAATGGTCAAATCATCGTAACGCTGCCCTTTTGGGTTTTTCCCCATATGGAAATCGGAAAGCGCAATACCCTGCACAGCATGAATCAAATCCAATTCGCTGAAACCTTCTGCGAACCGGGCACGAATTTTAGCCAACCTGTCTTTCGTCAAACGAGTTCGCAAAGCATCACGACCGGTGGCGATAACCCAAGCGGCCAAAATGCGTTCGGCAGATTCACGTTCGTCAATTTGACCCAACTCAACGACATTCTTGTTTGGCTTACTTACGGCTTTACTTACGGCTTTACTATTGTGGTCCCCAATTTGGGTACCACCCTCCTCCCCAATTTGGGTACCGCCCTCCCCCCCATCTTGGGGAGGACACAATGCCGGGAAACTATACAAATTTGGGCGGTGGCGAGAATGGGTTCTCTCAAATCCGCCCTCGTACTGGTTCCGAGTCAATTCACCGTTCTCTTCAGCCCAAGAGATAGCCCGATGGTACGAATTGATAGAACAGTTGGCTTCCTTGCAAACCCGCTCCACATAAACCCAACCAGTTCCATCAGGATTCACATGGTTGGCAACAGAGATAAGCACGCACCTAGTCGCACCTGTCGAACGAGAGTTTGCCAACACCCAAGCAATCGCCTGAACGCTCATTGGATTTCTGCCCGTTGAATGCAGGCATCAAGGAAAGCCTTCAATTGTGCGGCGACAGAAACGAGTTGTTCCTCATCGAATTCTGCTGCACCGCCAACAAATCCAGCCGCCAAACCTGCACCTACTTCAAACGCATTTGCAATCAAATCATTATCAACAACGGTTGTGCCTTTACCTAATCCTGCACGTTCAATTGTTGAATCAAGCAATGCGTTTTTGATTGCTTCCACAGCCCAATCTTCCATCAGAACGGTCGCCCTTCATCTTTTTGCATTGTGTCGGCTACAGCAAACATAATTTCCAAAATGGTGTGCGAATCAATAGGACCCTTCTTCAATCCGCAAGCCTCCCAAGCAATCTGAGCGGCTTCTTTATCGTTGCCCGTCGCAGCAAGCACGATCTTCTTGGCCTGAGCAACAGTCACGGAATCGCCCCAAGTCTCAGGGACGCCGGGGTCAAACGATACTGCTGGCTCTGCGACCATTGCCGATTCACGTTCGTAGGAAAACGAGTCGGGGTCGGGTTCGTCTGTTGGCAGCATAAGAGATTGGAGGAGGCAGGTTCGCAATGCAACGCTCATAGCCTTAGCGACAGCCTTGTCTCCGCTGTCCATGCTTTCACCGATGGACACAGCGATCAGAGTGTCGCCTTCCGGCCCTACAAATGTGTATTCGACCATGACCGTAACTGCACGCATCTGTGTGCTGTTACGACCAACCGTGATGTTCTCAGCCTCATATGACAGGACCCTCGGAACGACAACCACATGATGCTGTCGTAGCGCAGGGCCGACAGCATTGACTACTGCGTCAATCCCGCGGAAGTTGTAATTCTGATGAGTGTTGCGTTCCGTTTTGCCAACGGCGCGCACATCTTCCATCACTTTTGCCAATGCTTCATGTACCTTCATTTGTTTTCCTTTCGGGCCAGCACGCATACAGCGTGATTCTGCCGTTATGTGTTCTCTCATGGACTAGACACCCACGGCGCTGTAGCGCCATGTAGCAACTATGGATAGCAGGATAGGTGCCCCGGTACACACCTTTGTATCTTCCGGGTTCTTGTTTCAAGCGTTCGACAACTTTTTCGTAATCAAGCGTATTGCCGCGACGCCTCTTATCAGGTTTCTTCTTCATGGAACCGTGGAGTCCACCAAACCCAAATATCCCAGCACTTCAACCCATTTTCATCACGGGTAAGACGTTGTGCAAAACCCCATTTGCGGTATCGGGCAGCAGACGCCCACCGATTCCTATCCTTCCAAGTGTTGACACGATCAACCATCAAAGGCTCATCAGGATTGCTTTTGATTTTGGTTTCAATCCTGTCGTATTTGTCTTTGTGCGCGCCAACAAATCTTTTAGGGATTTTTCTGAACACCGGCACAAATTCTTCTTCCATTGTTTCCCTCATCACCCGTTGCTCCTATCTCTCGTGAACTGGATTGAGTAACCGTCTTTGTTTTCCTCGCACCACTCGTCAGGGTCGTAGCCACGTTCTTTGAGGGCACCGACACGCCAAGCAGTTGACCCGGTAAACGGAACACATGCACGAATCTCGGCAACGACCTGATGCACGGCCTCTACCGGAGAGGACGGAATTTCTCCGGTTTCTTGATCAACAAGTGCATTGACCACAATCTTCCGCAAAAGTTCTTCGCTGTCCCAATTTCTGCGCGTTATTTTTGCTTTGCGTTCCACGATGCCGACACCGGAAACAACCACCTTGCGTTCCGGCATTGTGTCAGCGATGTAGTTCTTGACTGCATGTTCCAAAATTCGCAGATCGCTAAGAATCTGCTGCAAGGGTTCAAGGCCACGAATTAGCGCTTCGTAATCTCCCGCCTCTGCCAACGCTTTTGCGTCGTCAACCATTTGAGCGATGCCCAAACGGGTTGCCATGACAGAGGTTGTAGGGGCCTCTTGAAGTTTGTTTTCCGGTACTGCCGGTAACGATTGATCAGACATTCTTTTTTCTCCTTTTGGGTTCCTTCCGCTTCACAAGGCGAGAAGCCAAAACCGAATGGGTCTGCCCCCGACCGCGATGCAAGCAAAAAATATTGACAAATACTTCGGGGTTTTCACCGGCCTGCAAATTGGTGATGATACGCAGAATCCGATTTTCTGACGAGGGCGACTTGCGCCAACCGTCCACCCAAACGGATTCCCCGATCACGAACTCGCCGTTCTCTGTCTCCACTTTTTCGTGGTAGACGATGTGCGGCGGTACCGGCAATGGCACAGCACTTTTCTTCATTTGTTCTCCTTCCACACAACCATTCCTCACACTTTAGCGCACAACCTCACAAACGGCAAACCCCCCTCGGGCAAACAAGAAACCGAGGGGGGCCTACCGTGGGTGTGGAAGAAGGCCGATAGGCGAAAGGAGCAAATTCCTATCGGCGTAAAAAGGTTACCACAGCAACTTATGTATTTATGTACCCATCTCATAAATGTATTCGATGAGGCAACGGCACCCGTTGTGGTCGCCGGGGAAGAAAAACGCTGTGTCAGGGAAAGTTTCTGTATTTGAAAGAATCTCATCCTCAAATGAAACAAATTCAGTTCCATCTAGGTCCAAGTGGGGTTCAAACGTAACTCGGTCGTCCTCACCATAAACCCAACGGTAACCGCCGACAGACAGCCCCGCCGCTTGGAAATACAAGTCTGCGGTTTCCCCCGTAGCCAAAAGCCCCAACGGACGATCTTCGATATCAATAATGGCTCCACCGGAAGTGCCAACTCCCATATTGCCCCCGGCAGCAGAAAGAGCGGCACGAATTACATAAGTTGGGACAAGAGAAATCTCGTCGAATTCGCCACGGTCCTCCCCATTCAAATCAATGGGGCTGATTTTGGGGCGGTATAGCAAAGACGCTGCGACAGCAACCAAAGCGCCGGAAAGAAGAAGCCAAGCGGCGTCCCTTTCTACATTCTGCTGCTGTTCCATAAGCACAATTTCGGCCTCGCTGAGTCCGTATTCTTTGGCGAGTTGACGTACCTGTTTTTGGGCACGACGAGTCAAAGAATCAAACTGTTCACCAAAATCTTCAAATTCTTCGCCGGTAAGAAGGGAAACATTGTCGAATAGTGTTTCAACAGTTTCGCGACCCAAAACAAAAGCAACTTCGTGCGCCGGGGCAGAAGCAACCAACGCTTTCTTTTCGGGGTCACGCGAAACCCGTGACCGCACTCTTGCCCCCGCCTTCTCTAAAGCACGCTTCATTGCAGCGCTGGCAAGAATTTCCAAACGGTCCAACAGGCGTGCATCAATCGTGACAAGTCGGGCACCAAGATCAATGCGAGTTGCCGCAGCAACCA
>Ga0164293_10000248_pt1 | contig 40298 bp, 30 predicted proteins | sample GEODES118metaG_FD_111487 | JGI IMG/M metagenome (GOLD analysis project Ga0164293, IMG submission 111487) | Eutrophic lake water microbial communities from Lake Mendota, Wisconsin, USA - GEODES118 metaG | ecosystem: Environmental > Aquatic > Freshwater > Lake | place: USA: Lake Mendota...
TCTGAGCATCTAATTTGGTACGGGTAAAGATGATGCCGTAGATGCCGGGATTGAAATCGATGATCCTTTTCAGCGTCTCGTACCGGTTGTTATGTGTAGTCACATAGTACTGGTGGTCGATATTGACATTACCGGAATTTGTTTTACCGATGGTGAGCTCAAATGGATCTTTCATGTACTTCTTACTCACCTGCTTTACTTCGGAGGGCATGGTGGCGCTGAACAGCCAGGTACTCTCACGGGCAGGGGTATTCTTCAGGATGAATTCAATATCATCCCTGAAGCCCATATTGAGCATTTCATCCGCTTCGTCTAAAACGATATACTGTATGCGTTCCAGCTGAATGGCTTTTCTTTCGATGAGATCGATCAGCCTGCCCGGCGTAGCCACAACGATCTGCGTGCCTTTCTTAAGATCCCTGATTTGGGTGGTAATGGAGGCACCGCCATACACTGCCGTTACGGCAACGGGCGCATATTTTTTCTTGAAGTTCTGGAGGTCATTCGTGATCTGCATGCAAAGTTCCCTTGTAGGGCAAACGATCAACGCCTGCGGATATTTATTCTGTTTGTTGATCAGCTGCATGAGCGGAAGTCCGAATGCAGCCGTTTTACCCGTACCTGTCTGGGCCAGACCTACAAAATCCTTGGTCCCCTGCAGTAGGACCGGAATGGATTTCTCCTGTATAGGAGTGGGTTCCGTGAAGCCAAGAGCTGCAATAGACTGCAATAACCCCTCCTCAAGACCCAACGATTCAAATGTTATCATCCGGCGAAGATAGACCTATTTACTGAGCCTGCCCGCTTCGGAAGGAGTCGAATGCTCCCTATCCGTGGAGATACGATTTTAACCCAATTTCGGTATATTGTAGGGCAACCGGCCAACAGTTGTTCACACCCCATGAATCTTCAACACTCCGTAAACCTGGTTTCAAACTAAACAAACAACCATGTCTTTGCTACAGAAGATTTTTCATCCACATGTACCCATCCTATCTGAAAATACGATAGTAAGGTACTTGAGCTTCTCGGCACTATACCTGGCTAATGGCATTCCGCATGGTATCACCCATTTCAATATACCGGCATGGATGGCCAAGAAAGGCAAAACCATTGGCAATATACGTCTCGATGAACAGGCCAGGGCAAATGGGCTGATGTGGGGCTCCAAAATCATTGGCACGAAGTTCTGCTGGAAGAAGCCCTGCTGTTACATCACCCGGGATTTGGAAAAAAATAAATGAAGAACAGGTTATGCGTTTATCCTTAGTTGTTTCGCTTTTCATTCTTATTCACAATCATTTGTACGCCCAGCAGCAAAGTATTACAAGCTTGAGAAACGCCTACCTGCTGGCAAAAACTGATTCCTCTAGACAACTTGCCTGCCTTGACCTAATTGTATACTACAATGAAGTAAACCGTGATTCAGCCCTTTATTACATTGAAGAAAGGCTAACGATTGCAAGGAGATCCGGGTACAAAATTCTAGAAGCCAGTGTATTAAATAGCAAGGGATACCAAAAAACACAAACGGGTAAATATGCCGAAGCCTTACAGTGCATAATGGCTTCGCTAACGATTGCGCAAGATCCGGAAAATCGCGAAATCAATCTCTGGAAAATATCCCCGTTTCCTGCTCCGGGTAAAGAGCGTTTACTATCATTGAGCGGTTCTATGCATCAACTTGGCTTATTGTCGAGGGAAACAGACAATCCGGAAAAGGAGGTCGAATACTTTAAAAAAGCAGTCACCCTTGCCAAGGAAATTGGTCATGCAGACAGGATGATGGTCAGCAATATGAATGTTGGATCGGCATATCTCCGCAGGGGCATATTGGATTCAGCATTATATTTTGCCCTACAGGCAGACTCGATCGCCTCGTTACCGGAATTTAAAGGTCTTTTCCGCGGAAGAAATTTAACAAACATTGGTGACATATACTTCAAGAAAGGAGACCTTTCCCGGGTCAAACCCTTGTACCTGGAAGGCCTGATAATGTCATCTAGGGTTAACAACCAGTTTAATGTCGCCGTTACAAAACATAAGCTGGCTCAGCTTTTTCTTACCCTGAAACAGAGCGATTCAGCACTATATTATGCTAAAGACAATCTTTCACTTGTTGAACTACTCAGAAATGGGGCAAATTTCCAGCTAAACCTGGGCACCGTTTATCAGGATATCTATTTAGCGTACAGACAACTGAACCAGAAGGATAGCGCATATAAGTATTTGGACCTGGCATTTCAGATGAAGGACAGCCTTTATAAAGTAAGGCTCGCTAATCTCAGTGCATTCCAAAATGTGTCATTTGATGAGACACTTAGGTTAGAAAGCCTGGAAAGGGAAAAAATAAAAAATGAAGCAAACATCAGACTTTACAGCTTGCTTTCCGGACTAATTGCAGTTTCCCTCATAGGTCTGATTCTATACAGAAATAATATACAGCGGACGAAAAGCAACAAAATTTTGCAAAGTCAAAAGGATGAAATTGAACTGCAAAATAAACATGTAGAAGAAGCGATGGAACAACTCAAATCCACCCAATCCCAACTCATCCAATCTGAAAAAATGGCTTCTCTTGGAGAACTTACAGCCGGCATTGCCCATGAAATTCAAAACCCCTTGAATTTCGTCAACAATTTCAGTGAATTGAGTGCTGAACTAATTGAAGAAATGAATGTCGAACTAAATAAGGGGGATACCGAAGAGGCCAAAGTCATTGCTGCAGACCTCAAACAAAACCTTGAAAAAATCACCCACCATGGAAAACGAGCGGATGCCATTGTAAAAGGCATGCTGCAACACAGCCAGAAAGGGAGCGGGCAAAAAGAACCCACCAACATCAATGCCCTGGCCGATGAGTATCTACGATTGGCGTACCATGGATTGCGAGCAAAAGACAAAGATTTCAATGCCACCATGAAAACTGATTTGGATGCATCTATCGGCAACATAAACATTATTCCACAGGATATCGGGAGGGTATTGCTGAACCTGATCAACAACGCGCTCTATGCAGTTAACGAGAAGAAGAAGCATATAGGCGATGGCTATGAGCCACAGGTAACTATACGTACGAAGCTGGCATTAAAGAATTCGCCAATTAGCCAATCCGCCAATTCGCTTATTGTTTCGAATTCGCCAATTAGCCAATCCGCCAATTCGCTCATTGTTTCGGTGGCAGACAATGGAAACGGAATCTCCGAGACCCACCGAAACAAAATCTTCCAGCCTTTCTTTACTACCAAACCCACAGGGCAGGGAACTGGATTAGGATTGAGTTTGAGTTATGATATTGTGAAGGCGCATGGAGGTGAGTTGAGGGTGGAGACTAAACAGGGGGAAGGATCAACATTCATCATCTGGCTACCCTTTTCATAGCTATTGGTTTTAAAGAGAAACTTACTCACAAGTAATCCACGAAAGGTTACAAATGAGCTCTATTTGATTGCCAGGGCTCACCGAAGGTATCCGAATTATATATACATTAGCGAATGTCGCAAACACGCCAGTTAGCCGCCATCATGTTCACCGATATCGTTGGCTACACGGCCCTCATGGGTAACAATGAAAAGAACGCTTTTGAATTATTACGTAAGAACCGCGAGATTCAAAAACCAGTAATTGAAGAGTTCGGAGGCACATGGATCAAAGAGCTCGGGGACGGCGTAATGGCCAGTTTCCCTTCGATTTCCAACGCTGTCTATGCCGCCCTCAAAATCCAGGAAGCCTGTAATATCACCAAGGAGTTTTCCTTACGGATAGGCATTCACCAGGGCGAAGTGGTTTTTGAAAACGGAGACGTTTTTGGCGATACAGTCAATATTGCCGCCAGGATTCAGGCCATTGCCCCGCCTGCTGGCATCTTCGTTTCCGAATCAGTCCACCACAACATTTCAAACAAACATGATATCAGGTCGGAGTTTGTAAAAGTGGAAATTTTAAAGAACGTCCGCGAACCTATTCCTGTGTACCGGGTTTTGTCGGCCCAAGACACCCCCACCCTGGAACAACCGGCCCCGGCATCCTCCATCATGCCCGGTTTTGAACACGATATCTACATTAGTTATCGTTCAAACGACAATAAATACGATGGTTGGGTAACCGAGTTTGCCGCGAAGCTGGAACGGGAACTGGCCGCCACCATGAAAGACAAGCTCTCCATATGGTTTGACAAGGATCCGGAAAAATCGGCCGAACTGAAACCCATTAAATCATTAATTTTCATTCCCATCGTGTCCCAGACCTACTGCGACACGGCATCGCCGGTATGGAAAGGAGAGTTTAAGGGCTTCCAGGCCGCAACGGCAAACGACCCGATTGGACAAATGGTTAAACTGGCCAGCGGCAACATGATCTCCAGGGTAATGCCGGTAAGGATTCACGATGTTGATTCAGACGATGTCAAACTGCTTGAATCGGAACTCCCCGGCGGTCTGAGGTCGGTGGATTTTATTTATCGGGAAGATGGCGTAAACAGACCCCTCAGGCCTGTCGATGATGAGAAAAATACCAGCCCGAATCGTGCCTTATACCGAAACCAGATCAATAAACTGGCCAACGGAATCAAAGACATCGTCAACGGGATCAAACAAAAAGACAAATTGGCAAGTGCTGCGTTGCCTTCAGCATATCAGCCATCTGCCAGGCAAATCGTGCCTAACGTCATGGCAACAGGCATTTCCGCTGCCATTAAAGTGCAGGTGATTGACCGCCAGCGGCCAAGTATCTATTTGGCATGGACATCGAACGACCTAAAAGAGAATCGCGAAGAAATGGCCATCATTTTAAATAAAGCCGGATTCAATGTGCTTCCTTCCATTGACTGTCCTGCCGATGATGAAACGTTTAAGAGCAGGACGGAAGAAGAAATGAAGAAATGCATCTGCTCCCTGCATATATTGAGCGGTGAATTCGGGCGGCGCTTTGAATCAGACGAAGACATGTCGTTCCCGCAGTATCAGTTTCTTCGGGCAAAAGGAATGATCGATACCCCCGGGTTGGACTTTAACGTGTTTGTCTGGCAAGATCCGGACAATAGCCAAAACGTAAAACCTTCGCAGCAAAATTTTATAAAATATATCCGCAATAACATTACCCGCAACATGATGTTCTCGAACAGCCAGGGTCCAATGCAACTGGTAGACGATATTCGCGTGGCCATGATGAAACAGGATGCCAAAGTGTACGATTCAAAAGATACGGATATCTTCTTCATCTTCAACCAGCAGGATGAGCAGGACGCACAAGCTATTGTGGACAGGTTGAGCCTGGAATATCCCGTAGAAACGATGAATATCCTGCCGGATGGCGAAGACTCCTACCGTGAAATGTCTTCCCAGCAGATCCCGAAAAGCAAGTTGGCAGTGGTCTATTTCAAATACGCAGCGGACTGGGCGCTCCCGTTCATCAAGCAGATCTGGAAACAGGTAGGCGGGGCCTCCTCTCCCACTCCCATGTTCCTGGTTGGTGAAGATGACCCGTATACGAACATGGCCCGAAATTTCAAAGCTCCACGCGTTATATCCACGATAGTACCTAAAGAAAACATACCGGCGGAAGTGAAAAAAGTGTATAGCACCCTTTAATCATTTCTGCTGACTCGTTTTTTCGTCAGTACCAACCTTAACACCAGCAATGTTCGAAAATTATCAAATATGTCCATACACCGGTCTTCGGTCTTTCACCGAAGATGAATCCCTCTATTTCAAGGGCCGGGAAGACGATATAGACCAGGCCACTTCGCAGCTTCAGAAAAATAAATTTTTGATGTTGACAGGTGCCTCGGGAGACGGAAAGTCATCCCTCATTTACGCCGGCATCATTCCTAATGCGCGGGCTGGTTTCCTGAAATCTAAATACTCACAATGGTGCGTAGCCGATTTCAGGCCCATGAGATCCCCTTTCAAAAACTTGTGCAGGTCGTTGGCCGGTCAGCTCGATATAGCGGACCACAGGATCGTAGAGTCTGAATTGCATCATGGTTTCTCTGCACTGGTGGACCTCTACCGTAATTCGAAACGTTATGCTGATCCGGATTCTGTAGCCTGGCAAAATGCTGACGATAAAGGCAAGGCACTCATGAAGCGGGAAGCTTCGAACCTGATTATCCTTGTTGATCAGTTTGAAGAATTTTTTACCAACAGCGAAAACTATCAGAACGGCGTTCCATCAAAAGAATCCAATCTTGTACTGAATCTGCTCCTGGAAACGGCCCGGATCGCATTGGATGAAAACCTGCCCATCTATGTGGTGTTCACGATGCGTTCCGACTATATCGGCCAATGCGCTGCATTCCGCGGACTTCCGGAATACCTTGGCTTTTCACAGTTTTTCGTGCCCCGCCTTAATCGGGTTCAACTACAACAGGTCATCGAAGAGCCGGCCACGCTCAGTGGGAACCAAATCTCTCGGCGGCTTACAGAACGCTTGATCCATGACGTCACAGAAGGCGTTGACCAGTTACCGATTCTTCAACACGCATTGAACCAAATCTGGGTTGCAGCGGACCGGGGCAACGAAGAGATGGATCTGATCCATTACGCCATGGTGGGCGGGATGCCGGTGAACGAACTACCGGATGAGCAGGCTCCCCGGTTTTCCAATTGGTTTCAAACACTTTCCCCGGAAATTCAGGCTTGTTATCACAAGCCCAATCTGCAGAACGTTTTGGACACCCATACCAATAAACTCTATCAGCAGGCATCTAGATACTATGCCGAAAAAACAGGCAAAACAATACCTGCTGAAGATGCCCAATCGATCATAAGAACCACTTTCACCTGTTTAACCAAGATCGACCAGAGCAGGGCCGTTCGCAATCGGATGACCTTACTCGAAATCACCAATATCATCGGCAATCCCCGTTTTGATACGGAAACCGTAGGTGGAGTTCTGAATATTTTCAGGGAACCCGGAAATACGTTTATCCATCCTTTTATTCATGAAGAGGATCCAAATACCGATAACCTGGATGGGGAAGATGTTCTGGATATTACCCACGAAAGCCTGATCAGAAACTGGGATTACCTGAGACAATGGGCAGAAGAGGAATATGCAAGCCGCTCCATTTCACTTGATTTTGAACAACAACTGGGCCGCTGGGTAAACAGCAATAAATCCAATTCATTCCTGCTATCCATAGGTCCGCTGACTTACTTCGAAAGCTGGTTCAACAAGGCAGTACCTAATGCTTACTGGATCGCACGCTATCTTCCCGGGGAGTCCGACAAAACCGCCAAACTTGAAAAGGCAAACGAAATCCTGGGCGACGCTACCGAGTTTCTCCAAAAAAGTGCTTCAAAACATACGGTTACCAGAACCATTATGCGATACGGGCCAAAACGCATTGCCGCTGTGTTGGGAACCCTGGCCCTAATCACCCTCTCGGCATTCGGGGTGAATAGTTATTACAATAAGCAGAATAGCGTTGTGCTTAAAGGGATCAAACAACAAACACTTCAACTGGCAGGCGACCCAAAAGCCAGCTTTGATAGTAAGATCATATTGCTTTGTGAAGCGTTAAAGACAAAATCAACAACTGTTGATGAGATTGCGAACAACATTAAAGATCCTTTAGATAAACTAAAGATATCAAACGGCATTGCGGCCGCTCTGGTATTTCAAGGCCGCAACGAGCCTAAAGAAGTTATTACAAGGTGCCTGACACTGTCGGACAGCATCCTCCAATCTTTCCAGCCATCCGCCAAAACCATAAAGATATCACCCATCTTAAAGGAGACCAATCGATTGAGGGCCATCTTATCCCTGGCGTATTTCTATAACTCATCAAAACAGATCGCTGACTTAAAAAAGCGGAATGCAGCGCGTTCTGCGAAATGGGCATTATTTATAGCAGAAAACAGACCTGCCTCTTTTACAGATATCGAAAATTTCAATCTGGCGCTTGAAAATGCGATCAATAACAAGGCCCTAAGCGAAGCTGACATCAATAAGCTGCTGGCTATTTTATCGCCTTTCGAACAGGGCGAAAAAAGCACCTGGGTGGCTTCAAATTTCAACGTCGACAAATTAAATGCGCGGGGTCTCCTTGGTTATGGATTTAAGCATAACGGCCTGTTCCAGGAACTCGCCTACCTCTATGCCGCCCTGGGTAATAGCGGAAAAGCGCTTCAGTGCATGGACACCCTGCTCCAGAACAGCCAGATCAACTTTGACGGCGACTACGCAACCGGTACCGACAATGCTTATAACATCGCGTCTGTTTATTATACCAACCAGAAAACAGCAGCCCTGGACGAGTTCGTGAATGGATATTGTGCCAGAACTGCCACCACTCCAGAAGATTTTTATGCGCACTTGCTGGGCAGGTCGAGCCCAGGCTACCTGTGCTTTAGTTTTGGTCTGTATGATTTTATGAGATCCAGGCAGAATCTGAACGTGGCCGCATTGGGACAAGAACAGCTCCGCTGGTTTTACAATAAATACCGGGACATGGTAAGGGCAAATACAAAGGATCCCAACCTGATGCATTTTCAACTCGCTTGCTCTTACAAGAACCAGGGTATTTTAACCTCCGTACAACATGAATATCCTGCAAAAGACACCGCTACGATCAATAACCTTTTTGCCAATGCTGTTATTGAATACAATAAAGTAAGTAAGCCGTTTCTGGAAAACGAGATCAAGGTAAAGGGAAGTAATACATCGGAAGATCTTATTGTTCCGCGCAAATTCACCTTCATTTACCCCGACTTTAAAACCGAGTTTCATCCCATTGAGGCCAGGGCTTTTCATTTTGCCTACTTCTCTGATCATTTTCTGAATTATATCATGAGCCACCAACTTTTCGATTCATTCTATCCCGGAATCAAAGAGTTATCTTTCTTCAACAAATGGCTGAGCAATTATAATTCCGTAGAGCTGGGTATCGCAAGTTGGGAAGTCTGTCCGCCAAGATATCAGGTTTTACAAGATCTGGAACATGAAATCAGCAAGCGTCCCGGGATCAATTCCCTGGACCTGAATTGGCTTTACCTGTACTTGGGTCGCATGGCGGCACGTTCCGGAAAGAAGGAAGAGATGCTCGTTTACTACAACAAACTGCAACCGGAAAAAATATTTAACCTCCTGCGTTCAAAAGAATATGGGGGGTTGGTAAGAGACCAGTCTTTTCGCTTGCTTGCAGAAGCCCTAAAGGCGTTTGCAGAAAACAATAAACCCGATCAGGTCCGCAAATTGACTGGCATGTTCAAGAATGCTGCTAATCGTTCCTCTCTTTATGCTTTCGCCGCGTCGAAATTGCTGAAAGAAAATCCCGCTTCTGACATAGGCAAACAAATGCTGGACTCCGCTAAAGCTGAGTTAGCAAGAGCAGATAACAATTCCGAGAGTCAACCCAACAGGATAAATATCGGATATGCGCTTACACTTAAGTCGCCGGACAATAACCCGACAGAAGCATTTGGGTTGATTAAGAATCTGGATCAGAAATTTTTCGCTATTCAGCATATCGTGCGTTCTCACGCCTATCATGGTCAATTAAACAACGCACAGTCGATCATTCCGGAGAATATTTCTAGTACCGATCAAGCAGATTTCTTAGCGATGATCTTATTCGGGTACAATGAAAAATCGGGTATTGCAGCGCCTTCATGGAACAATTACCTGGTTTACGCTGTACCAAGGAGATATGATTACATTATATACATAGATGAAAACAGTTGATTTGGAACGTATTTGTCCTTATACCGGTCTCCGTTCTTTCACGGAGGAGGAAAGCCTTTACTTTAAAGGCAGGGATCTGCAGACAGACCAGATCACGGCGTTGCTGGAACAAAACAAGTTTCTGATGATCACCGGGGCATCCGGGGAAGGTAAATCATCCCTGATCTATGGAGGCCTGATTCCAAATGCCAGGGCAGGTTTTTTTAAAGCGAGGTATACAAACTGGGTGATCGCTGATTTTCGGCCAGAAAGAAGTCCCGTCACCAATATGGCATCCGCTCTTTCTGAGCCATTCAATGCTTCTGTTGCTACCGTTGAAACTGAACTAAGGAGAGGCTATTCCTCATTGATCGATCTGTACACCAACTCCGAATTTTATATCAATGAGGAGGAACAGGAGTGGGAGCAACTACCTGACCTTGAAAAGAAACAAAAAAGAAGGAAAGCAGCAAACCTGATGATCCTGGTGGATCAGTTTGAAGAGTTTTTCACCAACCCGGAGAATTTCTTTAACGATTCGCCATCAAAAGATTCCCAGATCGTGGTCAACCTGATCCTTGAAACCGCAAGGATCGCAATCAAAAAAAATATCCCCGTCTATGTAGTCTGCACCATGCGATCCGACTATATCGGTCAGTGTTCGGCTTTTCGGGGCTTGCCAGAGTATATTGGATTCTCGCAATTCTTTGTGCCCCGCCTCAAAAGAAAAGACCTCAAGCAGGTGATCGAAGAGCCAGCCATTTTAAGCGGAAACAGCATCTCACAGCGATTGATTGAAAGACTGGTCTACGACATTTCTGATGGTGTTGACCAATTGCCCATATTGCAACATGCACTCAGCAGGATCTGGACTGCAGCTGACCGCGGTTCAAAGGAAATGGATCTCCTGCACTATGCCATGGTGGGTGGTATGCCGGAAAATGAACTGCCAGATGAAGACATGCCGGCATTTAGACAATGGTTCAATTCCATGCCAGAGCATGAACAAAAATTTTACCGCGAAACGGGACTTCATAAAGTGATCGAGATACATGCGAATCTGTTGTACGAAAATGCATGGGAATATTATAATAAAAACCATCCTGAAAATACAATTACCCAGCAGGAAGCCAAACGAATTGTAGCCCTGAGCTTCAGTTGCCTCACGAAGATCGATAATAGTCGTGCCGTTAGGAACAGGATGAGTTTGGCTGAAATCTCCGGCATCGTGAATTCACCCAGGCTGAATACAGAGGTGATCGGTGGAGTACTGAATATTTTCAGGGAAGAAGGGAACTCCTTTATTAGACCCTTTAAAACACAAGATCCGGCTACAAAAAATCTTTCTGCCCAAACAGTACTTGATATCACGCACGAAAGCCTGATCAGAAATTGGAACAAGCTCAATCAATGGGCAAATAGTGAATTCGGCTTCTACTCCACTTTCCAGGATTTCAAAAAACAATTGGACCGCTGGCAACAAAACGGTAAAAGCCGGGGGTATCTGCTGCCTGTTGGCCCACTGACCTATTTCGAAAAATGGTATAACGACTGTAAGCCCAATAAAGCTTGGATTCGTCGGTATGCAGAGATCAGGGAAGATCCGGCACAAGCTGACCAGGAAGCTGAACTGGTGCTTGCTAATACACAAGAGTTTCTGAAAAAAAGTGCGCGAAACGAGATCATCACCAGGTCCTTCATGAAATATGGTGCGGGTCGCATTGCCACCATTGCCGCCATATTCATCATGCTGGTACTCACTGGGTTTTATTGGTACGATGCAGATCAGAAAAGGAACGATAACGTAATTGAACGAGTAAGAACGGAATCGAAAACACTGCTGAAAAGCGTTGAATTGAACAGTCAGCAAAAAGCCTTGTATCTGTTGGTGGAAGAACGGTATAATCAAGGCTCCTTATTACCCTACCTAAACTCACTTGATATCAGAACATCGGTAAGCTTGTCCATAGATGTATACAAATGGTTGCTGGATTTTGATAAAAAGCAGGAAAGTAAATTGAAAGTAGATTTGGTCTCCTTGATCACAAAAAAAATCGGTACTGATTCAATCGGGCAAGACCCGGTGCTTCAGCTTTCTGAAAATAATCGCTTCCTTATCCTACTGCTCAAGGATGATTATTATGGTACAACTCCTGGAAAGCAAACCGCAATTATGACCGGTACAGAACAATCATACGCACTCCTGCTTAAGTTTTTCCAAAACAAAAATCTGTTTAAACAGTCAGTCCCTTTTGAGCTCAACATGGCCCTTCAAATCTGGCTCACAAAAGGGAAGGCCAGCCCTGAAAAGATCTCGAAACTGATCAAGGTGATTTCGCCACTTGCAGGCACGGATGCAGAAGCCGTATTCAATACCTATTTTCCAAAAGGAAGCTTCGAGCCCAATGGACGGATCGGTATCGATTTCAATGGCGGATACCATAGTTTATCCTCCTTGTACGCAGCCGCAGGCCAGATTGAAAATATTGAATGGAGTTTTTCAAAGACACTGGAGAATAATCAGCGCGACTATTTTGACATGCCCCGGATCCTGAATAGCCATCTCCATATAGTGGGTTATCTTTACCAATACGGTCATAGAGATAAAGTGCCTGCCATGCTCAAATGGCTGGAAGCAAATACCCAGGAAAATCCGCCTCATACCATCCTCAGAAATATCGTACTTCGGTCCGGTTATATTTCGCACTTGTACAAGATCAATTCAGACCGGGACTTTTTCAGATCCACCAGGGGATACCTGTTTCCAAACCTGTTTCTGATCGATCGATCTGTATTTGACCAGATCAGTGATGATTACGAAAAGGCAGCCGGGGAGCTAAAGAATCCAGCTGAAGCAAAATTTATCGTGGCGATGAATCAGAAAAGAAAAGCCATGTTTTATTTTAAATACTGGCACGACAGAAATATGCCGATCGACACCGCGAGACTTGACCAATGGCTGGGGAAAGGTGTAGAAATATTCAGGTCCCTCGACAGCAGCTTCCTGGAAGAAAAAGTATCATCTACCGTAATCTATTTCACCGACGGCGTTCGTACATCGGAAGTGACAAGACGCAGTTTATTTCTATACCCCGATTACAAGGACGGTTGGTTCAGTGCTACCTACCACGGCGATTTTTTCTTCAACTATATGAATAGGAAGAATTTGCTGGATACCCTTTACAAAACGGCAACTGATCTTCAAAGTTTACACTATTGGGTCGCAAAAGCCTATGAGTGGAAACCCAATATTTCTACAAATTCGTTTACCCATATTCAGGAACTACCGGATCAGGTGTTAAAAGACATCCTGGATTTTGTGTCGAAACATCCGCAGGGTAAAACCTTCGATGCTAACCTGCTATACCTCATACTCGCCAATCACAGCTTTGAAAAAGGTGACACGGTCAATGGAAAGTTATATCACAGCAAACTTGAATTGAACAATCTGCCCGGATCGTTGAACAGGTATGAGTATATAGAAAAAACGTTCTTCCTGAATATGTGGGCTGGGCTTTGCAGTAACCTGGTAGGTTCGGGCATGAAGGCAGAAGCAGCCAAACTTACTGAACTACTTCCACGCGATGAGTATCGCGCATTCAGCTACATCCAGATGTCTGAAAAACTGTTTTCGCAGAACGCTGATCCGGAAAGTTTTGTCTTCCTTGACTCTTCATTTGCCAAGGCCAAAAACGTAGACTACCAGGCGCTACGATTTGAATTAAATTCAATCTTCAAGCAAGTGATGGTATTATCCGAGATTGGAAGCAACAGACTCAATGCAAAGGCTTCAGCCATGCTTAAAAATATGCCTGAAGACGAAAAAGCATTTGGCATTCTAAACCAGGTGATGGGACTGGCCAGGGAGGGTAATTATTACCGCGCACTGACTGCTGTTCCTAATACCCTGACTGAGTCCCAAGACCTGATTTGCCGAATACTCATCTTACTGGAAGCCACAAAAGAAAAGGAAGCAAAGTCCGCAGATTCATCCTGGAAGGCCATGGACAACTTCGTTTACAGATTATTTAATTATGTCAACTACTTCCCCAATTGATGAAAAAATATAACTCCATATTCTACCTTTTATTTGTGCTGCTGATCCTTGGAGCATTTTCCTCCATGGCCCAGAACACCTATGGCATGACCATACTGGGCATTGTGGCAGGCTCATTCAGCCTGATGTTTTTTTATCTGTTGTACAGGATAGGGAAAAGAAAAAGCCAACATAGCCTAACAGATTCAGGAGAATTATTGTGCCTCGGAATAATGGCCCTGCTAACCACCCTTCGTTTGTTTAATATCCATTTTGGATTCACCGAAATTCTCTTTACAGCGGCTGGCCTGGCACTCACGGCCATATATGGATGGAAAATGATCAGCGCATTTCAAAAACTGAAAAGCAAAAACCATCTGCTATCCCTGTTGATCCCTGCCTATTACCTGAGCATTTGCTTTTTCATTATATCGCTGATCAGTTTTTCTGTTTTTCCACAGGTGTCATTTATGCTAACCGCCCTTGCATTCTTGTTGCTGATCGTTTTCCTAATTGTTTCTCTTGCTGCAAAAGAACAGATTATTGACGCAGACCGGTTTCCCGTATTCACTTGGGTTGCCCGATACAAGGACCAGTCGATTATCTTAGCCTCCTTGTTCTTCCTCTTTACCCTATACCTGGGACTCAGCAATCAGGGACTGCTGCCCAAGCTGTATACGGATCACCTGCCCCAGGCCTATTATCGGCTGGTGCGGGATGCAGATACCCGAAAGGAAATCGCTGTTAACGGCAAATACCGGCATGACGACTTCAAAAAGAACTATGATGCCTTTGTAGAACGCAACTTAACAGACAACCGTTAGACACCTATTTCCCCTTACCCTACTTCCATTCATCCTATTTTGAAGCCGTCAACAAACAGCCTTCGACAAAAGCCTGTATATATGCTTATTTTTATGGCTGTGCTGATATTTTGAAGCGGAATTTGCCAAATTCAGTAAATTTTCACAGGGCCACCGAATGAAAAAGATCATCATCTGTTTGTTTTACTTTTTGCCCATCTGGTGTGTAGCACAAACAGGGTTATTTGACTCTGACTCAATACTCCAGATAAAACTTTCGGGTGATATCCGGAAGTTGATGAACGACAGGCGGGATAACCCGGACGAATACCCCATTGTACTCAGTTACATGGATGGCAGCAGAGAGATCAGCATTCCCATCAGCTCACGTACGAGGGGCAATTTTCGCAGAAAATTAGGCGGCTGCATATACCCACCCATCCTACTGATTTTTAAAAATCATCCGGAAAAAGAAAATACGCTGTTCCATGAGCAGCAAAAATTAAAACTGGTCGTTCCCTGTAAAGACGACGACTATGTTGTAAGGGAATATATGGCCTACCGCATCTTTAATCTCATCACGCCGATGAGTTTCAAAGCCCGCCTGATTAAATTGGTGTTAGACGATGATAAAAAGAAGAACCAGGCCGCGTTTTATTCCATCCTCCTGGAAGAGGAGGACCAAATGGCCAAACGAAACAACATGATCGCGGTTGAGAAAAAGATACTCCCAATTTTAACCGACACCCGAACATTTCTAAACATGGCGGTATTCGAATTCCTCATCGGCAATACAGACTGGTCAGTGGAGTACCAGCAAAATGTGAAACTGATAGCAAATGATTCCCTTTCACAGCCTTTCACCGTGCCATATGATTTTGACCATGCCGGCCTTATTGACGCACCCTATGCCCAACCCGCAGAAGCACTGGAGCTGAGTTCCGTGAGAGAAAGACGTTACCGGGGTTATTGCCTGACAGACCTGAAAGTATACTCGGAGAGTTTTGCGGTTTTCAACAAGAACAGGAATCAGATATACTCATTGTATCAATCTGCACCGTATCTTACCAGCAGTGATAAAACCATCGCGATAAAATACCTTGATGGTTTTTATAATACCATCAATGATCCTGAAAAGATGAAAAAAGCGTTTAGCTATCCCTGTAATGAACGGGGAACCGGTGATATCATCATAAAAGGCATCAAGCATTAGAAACAATAAAATAGCGAATTTTTAAAAATGGGTGCTGCTCCAATATTACTGATCGTTATCATTGCCCAAATCAGACAAATCCTGATCAAAAACAATGTAAAACCTGAACTTCAGGAAATGTTGAAGAAGGGGCTGTATGTTGCCAGCGCCTTGCTGATTCTAAACAACGCTCCTATTGTAGGCCCTATTGCCAAATGGGTCACTTCCGGCCTTTTAATCCTGATCATTTACTTCGTTTACAACAGTAATGATCTAAGACGTTTCAGGAATTTTATGTACGCCTATATTCCTGTAATCCTGGCAAGTATTGTGAAGGACATTGTCACCCTCCTTCCCCGTTCGTGGGAAGAAACCATTGAAGACTATATTGACGTGGTCACTGTTTTTGCCTTCATCTGGATGGTTGCCATGCTGATCATTGCCAACAAGCAAAACAAAGCCTTAAGAGCAGAGCAGGCGAAACGCGAAGTAGAAGAGAAAATGAAGCAGATCGCCGAAGAGAAAAAGGCGGAACTGGAAGTACTGGTAGCGGAACGCACTAAAGAGATCCTCCGGCAAAAAGAAGAACTACAACAAGCGGTTGAAGACCTGCGGTCTACGCAAGACCAACTGGTCCATGCAGAAAAAATGGCTTCCCTGGGGGAACTCACCGCAGGGATTGCCCACGAAATCCAGAACCCGCTCAATTTCGTAAATAATTTCTCCGAAGTCAATCTTGAACTGGCCAGCGAACTGAATGAAGAACTGGATAAGTTGAATCTCTCGCAGGAGGAAAAAACACATCTGATCTCCATGGTCAATATGATCCGGCAAAACCAGGACAAAATCAATTACCATGGTAAACGTGCTGATAGTATTGTGAAAGGCATGCTGCAGCATTCCAGAACAGGAAGTGGTGTAAAAGAGCCCGTTGAACTAAACAGCCTGGTTGATGAATACGTCAGGTTGAGCTACCACGGACTTCGAGCAAAGGATAAAGGATTTAATGCCACCCTTGATATACATCTTGATCCTGCCATTGAGAAAATTCCTGCCCTCCCACAGGATTTGGGTCGCGTATTACTAAATATATTTAACAACGCGTTTTACGCGATCAATGAGAAAAAACAGTTAGGCACGGAAGGTTATCATCCTACCCTTACCGTTCACACCACACTGATTGACAAAGATCGAAAGTCTGTGCTCATCCGCATCAGGGACAATGGAAACGGAATTCCCAGCGCAGTGAAAGACAAAATTTTCCAGCCCTTTTATACAACAAAACCTACGGGCAAAGGAACAGGGCTGGGGCTTTCGTTAAGTTATGACATCATTACTAAGGGTCATGGGGGGGAGTTAAGGATGAGTTCGAAGGAAAATGAATATACAGAATTCACTATAAAACTTCCCGTTTAACAAAAACGGTCACACCAAATAAATTTTAATTGTTAGCATATGAAAATTCTTATAGTTGACGATGAAAAAGACATCCAAATGCTATTTGAACAACGGTTCAGAAAAGAACTGCGCTCAGGTGCTGTTGAATTAGCATTCGCTTTTTCAGGGGAAGATGCTTTACAGTACCTCAGCATTCACCATCACGAAGCAGTACTTATTCTTTCTGATATCAATATGCCGGGCATGAGCGGCCTGGACCTCTTGCATCATATCAAAGAACGATATGAAAATCCACCGCCCGTAGTCATGATGATCACGGCATATGGTGATGCCGAGAACTTCAATAAAGCCATGGAGTTGGGAGCAGATGACTTTCTCACAAAACCCTTAGATTTCAATATTTTGAAAGAAAAACTTAAACTGAACTAATGGCGAAAATATTAGTTGCTGACGATGAGGCGGATCTCGAATTTCTGATTAAACAGAAGTTCAGGAAACAGATAAGGGATCAACAATATGAGTTTGTATTTGCCATGAATGGCAAGCAAGCCCTTGAACGTATCGAAGAGCATCCGGATATTGATATCGTCCTCAGCGATATTAATATGCCCGAAATGGACGGGCTGACCCTACTCTCCAAACTTCATGAGTGCAGTCCGCTTATTAAGGCCGTGATCATTTCGGCCTACGGAGATATGGAGAACATACGTTCAGCCATGAACCGGGGCGCCTTCGACTTTATCCTAAAGCCTGTGGATTTCGTGGACCTGGAACTGACCATGGACAAAACCCTGGCGCATGTGAGGCAGATCAAGGAAACGATCAATGCGATCAAGGAAAACAATATCCTGAAGATGTATGTGGATGAGGCCGTACTGGATTATATGAATACTTCTGATTTTGAAGATTCTGTGTCCAGGAATGAGCATATTGATGCCACAGTAATGTTTGTCGACATTTGTGGGTTCACTTCCATTGCAGAAACCCAACCCGTAAAAGATGTAGTTGAAATGCTAAATCGCTATTTCGATGTGATCGTCAAAGAAATCCTGGATCGAAGTGGTCATGTGGATAAATTCATGGGGGATGCCGTGATGGCAGTGTTCCGGGGTGAAGGTCACCTGGAACGCGCGGTCCAGACTGCCCTGGGGATCAGAAGAACGATCGAGGCCCTTGGAATTTCAGATGAGATCAATTTCATGCCCAAAGTGTCCATCGGACTAAATACCGGAGACCTGATCTCGGGTAATATTGGTTCCACTAGTTTGAAAAGACTGGACTATACGGTGATAGGAGACGTGGTGAATACGGCCCAGCGTCTGCAGTCGGCCGCCAAACCGAGCCAGATCATTGTGAATGACAATACATTTAAGCTGCTCAAGGAGAAATTTATCTTCGAAAAACTCGGAGAAGTTGCACTAAAAAATAAGTCTCTCCCTGCCATGATCTACAACGTGGTAGAATAGGAAAACTGTTCACGATTTACCTTGTGACCAGTTTTCCTATCTCTCAAACAAAAAAGCCATTCCGTAGAAACGGAACGGCCTCAACGATTGCTTGCCATATAAAAAACTTACTTCTTCGTAGTGTCAACTGCAGCAGCAGCAACAGAATCACCAACAGCAGCAGCAGAGTCAACAACAGCAGGAGCAGCAACTGTATCAACAGTTGTTGTTACAACAGTATCTTTTGTTGCTTCAGTAGATTCAGTAGAACCACCGCATGATGCGAGGGCAGTAATTGCCAAAATTGCGAAAACCTTCTTCATTTGATTGAAATTTTTGGTAGTGATTAATGATTGTGACCATTAATACCCTTACTTCATAAAAGGTAACCTCCTGTTTTAAACTATTTTTTTCGTTGTTTTGGGTTACTATAGCCCCAAAAAAGTATTAATACCCGGCAGGTGAGCAAATATTATAAAGAAGCAGAGCTGTTAAAAAGTCTGGCGAAGAATGAAAAATCAGCCATAGACGCCATTTACAGGGATAATTATAAGCTTATACAGCAGCTGATTATCAATAATAATGGCACAGAGGACGACGCGCGGGATATCTTTCAGGAAACGCTTATCGTCCTTTATCAGAAAGCCAAATCAGACTCCTTCGAACTGAACTGCCAGATTAAGACCTACGTGTATTCGGTCGCCAGGCGCCTTTGGCTCAAGCGATTGCAGAGTAATCGCAGGTTTGAAACACCGGTGGACAATATCGAGGAAATGGTGCAGGTGGAGGAAGATGTTGAGGTTCACGAGAAGCTGGACCGGCAGTATGGGATCATGAGAAGTGCCCTGGGGAAGATTGGAGAGCCGTGCAAAAGCCTGCTGGAGGCCTTTTATATCCATAACAAGAATATGCAGGATATTTCCTCATTTTTTGGGTATACTAACTCAGACAATGCCAAGAACCAGAAGTACAAGTGCCTTATGAGGCTGAAGAAATTATTCTTTGCTCAATATAAAAATGGTAATTAATGGACCAGATCCTATTACTGGATGCCGCTGAACGCTACCTGAGGGGTGAAATGAACGACCAGGAAAGGGCCAGTTTCGAAGATTTGCGGAAAACAAATCCCGATGTTGACCAGTTCGTAGTCGAACACCACTTTTTTACGGAAGAACTCAACAGGTACGCAACCGTTAAGCGTTTCAAGGCAAATCTTTACGACGTTCACCATACCCTGAAAGAAACCGGGGATATTAGTGATATTAAACCCGCTGAAAAAGGCCGGATCGTTCAATTCTGGAAAAAATACCGTCGAACCGTCGCGGTGGCCGCCTCTATTGCAGGCGTCACGGCCCTGCTCATTAGCGGACTCACCCTTTTCTTCTCCCCCAAGGCCCCCATCAGGGATATCGAGGAACTGCGCAGGAAAGTAAACAAACTCGAGGTCAGGACCAATAGTCAGGATGTACAACTAAATGATGTAAAGAAGAAAATCGACCCCAATGCGTCTGTAACCTTTGGCGGCACAAGCTTCCTGGTAGATCCGAAAGGATACCTGCTTACCTCTGCCCATGTGGTTGCAAACGCATCACAGGTCTTTGTGCAAAATGTGAAAGGGCAGGACTATAGGGCGATGATTGTATATGCCGACAAGAAAAGAGATCTCGCCATATTGAAGATAGACGATGCTGATTTCCGGCCCCTCAGCAGCCTCCCCTATGGCTTTAAGAAATCATCTACCGATCTGTCAGAACCTGTTTTCACGCTTGGCTTTCCCAAAGACGAGATCGTTTATGGCGAAGGTTACCTGAGTGCCCTGACCGGCATGAAGGGCGATACCATGTCCAGCCAGATCACCATCTCCGCCAACCCGGGAAATAGTGGCGGACCTGTCCTGAACAGGAATGGTGAAGTAATTGGCATTCTCAACGCGCGCCAGACAACGGCAGAAGATGTTGTATTTGCCATCAAATCGAAGCATATCCTTAAATCCATTCAGGAATTGAAGGATGCAGATACAGCCGTAAACATCAAAGTACCCGCCACATCCTCCATCCGAGGCATGGAAAGGGTTCAGCAGGTGAAAAAGATCGAAGATTGTGTATATATGGTGAAAGTTGTTCTCTGACATTAACGAAAACCGATAATCGAAAAGAGGCCGGATCACTCCCGCCTCTTTTTATGTATGATTCTTCTAAAATCTCCTTCGAATATGTAATGAATGAGCTAATGAGCCAATTAGCTAATCCCAAAGCCCGCCTGGATACTCGCCGTTGCTAACCAAACTGTCTATACTTTCTTTAACCGCAGGCGCATCCTGCTTGTATGTAACGCCAAACCATGAAGAACTGGTTGGGATCACTTTAATCACCCCCTTACCCTGGCTGATGAATTCATCCGCCACAATAGGTATGAAGAACTCAGACTTGGGAACATCAATATGCTGATCCAGGAACGCTTTGAACAGTTCTTCCGAAAAAGGGAAAACATAGGGTGAAAAACACCAGAAATTCATGGATACCTTCGAATCCCTCGATATCTCTCTGGGTTCGAGATTGTCGCCACAAACAACTTTCCCGTCCTGCTCGCTGATGTTGATCCGCTCTGCAATAGAAGCGAGATTCCCATGACCATCAACCTGGCACACACCCCTGTTCACCGTACCGTGTTCAGAGAGCGTCTTCATCAACTCATATCCGATGATCGACCAGGTGTTGGTATTGCACGCTGTAGTCAGGAAACTGTACGCCTTTTCAAACGCATCCCTTCCATAAAAATCGTCCGCATTGATCACCGCAAAAGGTTCGTTAACTGCATCCCGGGCACAGAGAACGGCATGGGCAGTACCCCAGGGCTTCGTGCGGTCAGCCGGAATCTGATGGCCGCCTGTAAAAGCGGTCAGCTCCTGGTATACGTAGTCCGTTTGAACTTTCCCCTTCAACCTCGGCTCAAAAATGTTCTTGAAATTCTCCGCAAACTCCTCCCTGATGATAAACACTACTTTGCCGAACCCTGCCCTGATAGCGTCATAAATGGAATAATCCATAATGGTCTCACCAGAGGGGCCAAATGCTTCGATCTGTTTCATTCCACCGTAACGCGACGCCATGCCGGCAGCAAGTATCAAAAGGGTAGGTTTCATCTTTATTTATCAACTTTGGATGGCAAATTTACATATTAATGTATTCAAAACGACCTTTCGAGCCTTTAGACTGGCTCGATGCCATGGCCATTGAAAAGATCAGGACCCAAAAGGTCATGAATAGATTTTATGATAGAGACGACATAGAATGGGACATCCTTCGAACAGACCTTTTGCATCCCGTATGCTCAGGCAACAAGTTCTTCAAGCTCAAATACTACCTGCTTGATGCTATTCAAAGAAACCACACCACCATTAAAACATCCGGTGGGGCCTGGTCAAATCATATTGTAGCCACCGCTTTTGCGGCAAGGGCCTCAAAACTTCGCTCTATTGGCATGATCAGGGGCGAAATGCCAAGGTATAAGTCCGATACCCTCAGGGAAGCTGAAGCCCTTGGCATGACCCTGGAGTACGTTAGCCGGGCAGCGTTCCCGTCATATGAAAACCCACTTCCGGGCGAATATTTCATTCCTTCCGGCGGTTATGGGGAACTTGGCGCAAAAGGCGCCGCGGAAATACTTAACCACGTGGCTCCCGGGAAATACACCCATATCATTTGTGCAACCGGAACAGGAACTATGCTGGCCGGTTTGGCCCAGGCTGCAGCCAGCGGTAAAGTAATCGGTGTGCCCATCCTAAAATACCCTGGAATAGGTGAAGAGATTACTCACCTCACCCGCAACGATCAATACTCCTTGCTGCCGGATTTCCACGGGGGTGGATATGCAAAAAAAACACCCGAACTCCTGCAATTCATGAATGATTTTTATGAAGCTACCGATATACCCACCGACTTCGTTTACACCGGCAAACTCATGTTCGCCATTTTTCAACTCATTCATAGACAGTACTTTCCGGAAGGCAGCAGCATACTGGCAATCCACAGCGGGGGACTTCAGGGCAATAAATCCCTAAAAAAAGGGGAGCTGGTATTTTAAGAAGTCATCTCAGCTATATTTGCATTAGCAGTAATAACTGAGTTCCAGAGACGTTACCCAATATCATGGTAAAAAGTTTTGTGCTCCTCCTCTTTGTTGCCTCCATGAGCTGTCCTGTATTTGCCCAGGACAGCCTGCCAAAACTTTCTGTAAAGAGTAAGTCAGGCAAAGTTATTCTCTCATGGCAGAACCCTTTTGGCGATGTAGTCCAGATCAATATCCAGCGCTCATACGATTCTTTAAAAAATTTCAAGACCATCCTGAGTGTGGCGGATCCCTCCGCAGTTATCAATGGGTACCTCGATAATAAGCCACCCGATCTCAGGCAATTCTACAGGCTCTACGTTCAACAAAGCGGCGGAATATACTTTTTTACGAAATCATACCGGCCCGTACCGGATACCTCCAGAACTTTGGCCAAAACAAGAACAGGAGAAAAACTATGGGCTGCAGGAGGTGGTCAGCAGCTAAATGAATCACCCTTGGTGATTTCCCGTAACGAAGAATCTGTGATCGAATATGGCAATCCAAAAAAAATAGAAAAGAACTCTTCCGGCAAAAAGAAACTGTCCAGCACCCGCCAGATGGGAATAGATACGACAAAAGCAGATGCGCCAGACATTCAGGAAATCACGGTCCCGTCCGTTTTTGTGCACACCAATAACCAGGGCCAGGTTGTGATCGCACTCCCCCCGGAAAAAACAAATCAGTACACCCTTAAGTTCTACAGGGAAGATGGCACCCCGCTGTTTACCATGAACAAGATCCGTGAAAGCCAGCTCACCATCGATAAATCCAATTTTATCAGGTCGGGTTGGTTCAAGTTTGAGCTTTATGAGAACAACCAGTTGAAAGAAAAGAACAAGTTCTTCATACCGAAAGAGAGCTTCTGATCATCCAAATAGTCTGAAAAAGGCATTTTTCACTTCATCCCTGACCTCGTCCATTGGCAACGTATAACCCAGCTCCTGAGCCAGAGAGGTCACTTTTTTATCAACGATACCACAGGGTACGATATGATCAAAATAACTTAAATCAGTATTTACATTAAATGCAAATCCATGCATGGTGACCCATCTGCTGCACCTGACCCCCATGGCACATATTTTCCGCTCCTGCCCCCGTTTATCAGGATCGATCCACACACCCGTTTCCCCCGCACTCCTTTCCCCTTTTATGCCGTAAACTGCCAGCGTCTGTATGATGACCTCTTCGAGATTCCTCAGGTATCTGCCAATATCCGTATAACATTTCTCCAGATCGATAATGGGATAACCTACGATCTGCCCGGGGCCGTGGTAGGTTATATCTCCGCCCCTGTTAGTGCGAAAAAACGATATCCCCCTTGTAGCCCTGTCGTCTTCGCTGATCAGCACATTAGCCACATCGCCGCTCTTACCAAGCGTATAGACATGCTCATGTTCGCAAAAAAGCAAGTGATTGACCGTTGGCCATTCCATCGGGTTATTTTTTCCAGAAGTGCGCGCAGCAGCCTTGATATGGATGTTTTCACGCAACAAACTCTCCTGCAAATCCCAGGCTTCCTGATAACCGATCACCCCCAGATCCCTGAACAGTATATCCATTTCCTCAAAATTAACCCTAATTAGTAATTTCGCATATGCATATTCAGGAAGATCCGGATCTGGAACAGGGCGCAACTGACGAAACCGATGAACTTTACGAACGGTTATCCATTGTAGTGGACAAGGGACAGGAACCCCTGAGGATAGACAAATTCCTTCAGCAACGGATCGTGAAGGCAACCCGGAACAAGATCCAGAAAGCCATCGAACTCGGCCACGTGTTGGTGAACGAAAAGCCCGTCAAGACCAATTACAAGATCAGACCCGGCGATTCCATCATTACCTATTCGGAAACCGTTCCGGAATCTTTTGAAGTACTGCCGGAAAAAATGGACCTCAATATCGTTTATGAAGACGAGGATATCATGGTGATTAATAAGCCTGCAGGCCTGGTGGTTCATCCCGGCAGCGGCAATTACAGCGGCACCCTGCTCAACGGTATCGCCTGGTATCTTAAACAGCAACAACCGGACCTTGACGAGAACACCCTTCCAAGATTTGGCATGGTGCACCGGATAGATAAGAATACCAGCGGCCTCTTGCTGCTGGCAAAATCAGACAAAGCAGCGGTTGATCTGGCCAACCAGTTTTTCGACCATACCGTGGAACGAAAATATCTTGCACTGGTGTGGGGTAATTTTGACGAAGACGAAGGAACCGTCACGGGCCATGTTGGCAGACACGTGAAGCTCAGAAAGATCATGGATGTGTTCCCCGACGGAGAACATGGTAAGGAAGCCACTACCCATTATAAAGTAGTTGAAAGATTCAATTATGTGACACTGATCGAATGCAGGCTGGAAACCGGAAGAACCCACCAGATCAGGGTACACATGCAGCATATTGGCCATTCCCTGTTTAACGATGATACCTATGGCGGCGACCGCATCGTGAAAGGAACCATCTTCACCAAATACAAACAATTTGTAGAAAACTGCTTCGCCATCTGCCCCAGGCATGCCCTTCACGCGCAGACCCTCGGTTTCACACATCCCAGGACCAGGAAAAGGATGATCTTCAACAGTGAAGTGCCGGATGATATCGAGGCTGTTCTTGAAAAATGGAGAAGGTATACTACCGCGAAAAATCAAACAACGTAGCTGTAAAAATACCCCGCTCTTTCTTTTTGGTGATCACACTCCAACGGCCGTTATATCGGATCAGGAAGGGAACCAATAACTCCTGAAAACGGGTAAGTTCCACTTCCATGTCTACATTAAACGCGTATATACCTGCCCCGTAACTAAGGGAATAATACCGTGAGACCACGTCAAACGTGGTATAATCGAACCATGTACTCATCTTGTCGATGACCAGCTTATCAGGATCCCCACCCTCGGCCTCTGTTTTTCCGGTCACATTGAATACGTAAAAAGGCTTCCCGTTCTTCTCCCGGATGTCTATGTCGAAATGATACCAGCGCGACATATCATCGTCGAACATAGCCGCCTTATCACCCATCAGCGGAATGCCGGGGATCTTCATGCCCGGATTAAAAAAGAGCATCTTCAGCTGCTCTTTATGCTTTTCTAAGCCCGACTTATTCCTCAAACTCCTGTCGGCCCCTTTTACCATATTGGTTTCTCCGCAAATGGTATCATAGGCGAAAAAAAGGGAGGCATACAGCTCCGCAGTGTAATAATTATACCCGCCCTTGCTGTTGTAAAAATCACCTTTGATTTCTTCCGTTTCTTTTTTCGTGTACCGGCAACCGTTAGCAACGTACTGGCGGGTTCTGCTGTTAAGCGTTGCACTGGTATTCCCCTTTTTATCCATCATCCGGATATCGTTGAGGGCGGAAAAATTAAGTATGCGCAGGTTCTTGAAAGCCTTATAAAAACTGGTGTCCACCTTGATCTTGTTGACAAAGCCCCTGACATCCGTATTACTTCTGATGATCACCTCGGAAAGCGTGATCACACGACCGTCAATAGTATCTTTCTGCTGGCCTCTCCCCCCGCTGCAAATCAACAGCAAAATGACAAGCAATGATATGGGGTGAAGCTTGAAAGGCATCCCTATTTTTGAAACATCATGCGGTAGTCCACGCGGACCTTCCCTCTCGAGATGTCGTCCAGCTTCCCTTTAATTAGTTTTCTTTTCAGCAGTGAGATGCGGTCAATAAAAAGCTTTCCCTCTATATGGTCATACTCGTGCAGAATAACCCGGGCTGTAATACCATTGAAGGTTTTTGTGTACACATTGAACTCTTCATCCTGATACTCCAGCACCACTTCCTCGTTTCGTGAAATATCTTCGCGGATCTTAGGTATACTCAGGCAGCCTTCGTTATACGCCCACTCTTCACCATTCAGGCTTACTATACGCGCGTTGATGAACACCTGCTTAACACCCGGCCCGTCGGGATAATCATCTTTCTCGTCATCGTCCATATTCTCGAAGATCTGGGTAGAATCGATCACAAAAAGCCTGATGGCACGGTTGACCTGCGGTGCAGCCAACCCTACGCCATTGGACCCATACATGGTTTCCCACATATCGTCTATCAGCTTGTCCAACTGGGGATATTCGGGACTGATCGGTTTTGCCACCTCCCGCAAAACGGGATGACCATAGGCAACAATTGGGAGTATCATGGCGCAAAATTAATGAATCAGCGGGAAAATCACTATCCGGGAAGCTGCGGGCAGGGGGATTGAAGGGTTTAAGCTGTTCGGAACCAGAGGCTACTTTGTTAGTGACCTTTGCCTAAAGGCTTCTGGTTTCCAGGTATTCCTGTAAAAGCAATGTGGCTGCAATCTCATCCACATTGGCCTTATTTCGACGGTCTTTTTTCTTCATCCCCATATCGATCATGGCGCGGGAAGCCATTTTGGAACTGTACCTTTCATCAACGGTCACCACCTTTACCCCCGGAAAATGTCTTTTGAGTTTCTTCACAAATTCTGCTGCGGCAGCTGTTATATGGGTTTCTGAATCATCCAGATTCCTTGGATCTCCAACTACTATGGTTTCTACCGCTTCTTTTTGCAAATAGTCTTTTAAAAAAACGAGGGCCATATGTGTTTCTACCGTAGTCAGTCCCTGGGCAATGATCTGCAAAGGATCCGTCACTGCCAGCCCGGTTCTTTTACGCCCATAGTCTATGGCTAATATCCTCATTTTATACAAATAGATCGGTGATCACAAAAATCGCAAATACCACACTGGCTACCCCGTTTGCTGTCATAAAGGCCAGGTTCACCCGTTTGAGGTCATGCGGCTTTACAATGCTTTGCTGGTAGATCAACATACCGCAGAAGATGACCACACCCGCCCAGTACCAAAGTCCAAATCCGCCATACCAACCTGCAACCACCACAAATAAGGCGGAGACCACATGCAATATGCGGGATACCCTTAATGCATTTTTCTTACCTACAGAAGCGGGTATGGAATACAACTGCTGCGATTTGTCGAACTCCTCATCCTGCAGCGCATAGATGATATCAAACCCACTTACCCAGCATATGACCGCCAGCGAAAAAAATATAGGCAGCAGCGTAAATTGGGCAGTAACTGCGAGGTAGGCCCCGATGGGCGCGAGGGAAAGCCCCAACCCCAATATAAGATGACAAAGTGGTGTAAATCTCTTGGTATAACTGTACCCAAGGATCACCAATAGGGCAACGGGCGAAAGAAAGAAACAGAGCGGATTGATAAACCAGGTGAACGCAGTAAAAAGCACACAGTTGACAATGGTGAACATCAGGGCATTCTCAGGCTTAATAATGCCCTTGGGAATTTCCCGAACCAATGTCCGCGGGTTTTGTGCATCGTAATGTCGGTCGAGGTAACGATTGAACGCCATCGCAGCCGTTCTTGCCGTGACCATACAAGCCAGTACCAGCAGCAGCAGTATATAAATGTCCCGGGAGAAAATATCCGTCAGCCGGCCTTCCTCCAGAATCACATCAGGGCTCCCTTTAAAGGGGATCTCACCAAACTTTTTATGAAACAATCCGATAAAAAAACCCACCAAAGCAAATGGCAGGGCGAAGATGGTATGGGAGAATTTGATGAGCGAGAGGTAATTCTTTACGGTAGACATGCGCTGCAAATGTACGAAGAGGGAATAACTCTTTTAAACACGGCGCTCCAGCTGTTGTTTTTTGTGCATCTCCCAAAGTGCGATACCAGCCGCTACAGAAATATTAAGCGAATGCTTCATGCCCAACTGGGGGATCTCAACACATGCATCACATTGCGCAATCACCCCGGCCTGCACCCCTTCCACTTCATTTCCAAAGATCAACGCTATTTTCCGGAGGGTTGGAAAGCTGATCTGGTGAAGCGGAACACTACCCTCCGCCTGTTCAACTGCAAAAAGCAGGTAGCCCGCCTCCTTTAATTGTTGCATGAGGATGGCGATATCCGGTTCATATTTCCACTGCACGGTTTCTGTGGCCCCGAGGGCCGTTTTATGAATGTCGCGGTGCGGTGGACAGGGCGTGTACCCACACAGATAGATGGCTTCCACCAGGAATGCGTCGGCCGACCTAAATACCGAGCCTACATTGTGCATGCTCCTCACATTGTCGAGAACAACGACCATGGGCGACTTATCAGCCGCATGAAATTCGTCGACAGACTTCCGGCCAAGCTCTTCCATGGAGAGTTTTCGCATACTGCAAAGATATGTTCGCCAGGGGCTTGAAAGCCGCTATTTTCTTTTCCACAATGAGGATAACACCCACATTGCCAAAAGACCTATCCCTATTTTTGCCGGCGTTATACCATGTCAAAGACGGCAGACACTCCACTTATGCAACAGCATCGGGCAATCAAGCAAAGATACCCCGATGCCATCCTGTTGTTTCGCGTGGGTGATTTCTATGAAACTTTTGGTGAAGATGCCGTGATCGCTGCTGGTGTTTTAGGCATCACACTGACCAAGAGAAATAACGGATCAGCCTCTTCTTCAGAATTGGCAGGGTTCCCACATCATTCATTGGACACCTACCTGCACAAACTGGTTAAAGCCGGTTACCGGGTAGCGATCTGCGATCAGCTGGAAGATCCTAAACTCGCAAAAGGAATTGTAAAGCGCGGAGTTACGGAACTGGTGACTCCGGGCGTAGCCACAAACGACAAATTGCTGGAACACAATTCCAATAATTTTCTTTGTGGCATACATTTTTCTGGTGAGATCCACGGAATAGCATTCCTCGACATGTCAACTGGCGAATTCTTTGTTGCGGAAGGCAACACCGAATACATTGATAAGCTACTGCAAACTCTTAAACCAGCAGAAGTCATCTATCAAAAAAATCAGCAGAAATTTTTTAAGGAAACATTTGGCGCCCGTTTTTATACATACCCTCTTGAAACCTGGATCTTTGATGAAGTATACGGTGAAGAACAGCTACTGAAACAATTCAACACCCACTCCCTGAAGGGATTTGGTGTGGAAGACCTGCACGCGGCCATTACAGCTGCCGGTGCAGTTCTCCATTACCTGAAAGACACTGAGCATCCAAACCTCCGACATATCACGGCTGTCCAGCGGCTTAGCCGCGAAGACTACCTTTGGATGGACCAATTCACGATCCGAAATCTTGAACTGCTGGGCAATGGAAATCGTGAAGCCACCTCCCTACTCAAAACGCTGGACAACACGGTGTCGCCCATGGGTGGCAGGCTGTTGAAAAGGTGGATCCTTCTTCCCATCATTGACATGGTAAAGATCAATGAACGGCTTGATGCGGTGGAAGAACTCATCAGGAATCCTGAAGAAAAGGAAACTGTCTGGCAAAACATCAAACATTGCGGGGATATTGAAAGACTGGTGAGTAAAGTTCCTTCGGGAAAGATCAATCCCAGGGAAATGAAACAGCTCGCCAGGGGACTGCACCATGTTGAGGAGATCAAAAAAGTACTCTCTTCCTCTACTGATCCCTACCTCGCTAAAATGGCATCAAACCTGGATTTTTGTCCCGTGATCAGGGAAAAAATACAACAGAACATTGTTGAAAATCCACCCGTGCTATCTGGTAAGGGCGGACTGATAGCTAGTGGCATTCATGCAGAGCTGGACGATCTTCGAAACATATCTACTACCGGTAAAGAGTACCTGCTTCTAATCCAGCAAAAAGAGATCGAGCGAACAGGTATTTCTTCACTGAAGATCGGCTATAACAATGTTTTCGGATATTATCTCGAGGTCACCCATTCACACAAACAGAAAGTCCCGGCCGAGTGGATCAGAAAACAGACACTGACCAATGCAGAAAGATACATTACACCAGAACTGAAAGAATACGAGGAAAAAATTACGGGAGCTGAAGAGAAGATCATCAGTATTGAAGCCGAGATCTTTAACCAGCTGATCCGCGACCTACACGAATATATTCTACCCATGCAAACGAACGGCCACATCCTGGCTGTTGTAGATTGCCTTTCCTGCTTTGCACACGATGCAGTGCAGTATAATTATCGCAGGCCCATCTTGCATGAAGGTGATACTCTTGAACTTACCGAGTCAAGGCATCCCGTGATCGAAAGAAACCTGGCGTCTGATCAGGCTTATATTGCAAATGATATTTTGCTCGATAAAAACACCCAGCAGATCATTATCCTTACCGGGCCAAATATGAGCGGTAAAAGCGCGGTCCTTCGCCAGACGGCGCTGATCACCCTGATGGCCCATATGGGTTGCTTTGTACCTGCACAACAAGCAAAGATCCCGCTGACCGATAGGATCTTCACGCGAGTAGGCGCCAGTGATAACCTGAGTGGCGGAGAATCCACATTTATGGTGGAGATGAACGAAACCGCCAGCATCATCAACAATATTTCACCGCGCAGCCTGATCCTGCTCGATGAAATTGGAAGGGGTACATCCACCTACGATGGAATTTCTATTGCATGGAGCATCGTAGAATTCCTGCACAGTTCACCATCAAAACCGCTTACCCTTTTCGCTACGCATTATCATGAATTGAATGAACTGGAAAATATCCTTCCCGGTGTAAAAAACTTTCATATTACCAATAAGGAATCCGGCAATAAGATCATCTTCCTCAGGAAGCTGGCCAGTGGCGGAAGTACCCACAGCTTTGGTATACACGTGGCCCGTATGGCGGGTATGCCACCTTCTCTCATCAACAGGGCCAATGAAGTCCTTACAAAACTGGAAGAGAACAGGGGCAGTGACGATATCAGCAAAACGGCTGAACAACTGGCTGCGCCTAAAGTACAGCTCTCCATTTTTGATGCCCATAGTGACACTTTCTATGAGATCCGAAAACTGCTGGAAGACCTTGATATCAACAGGCTTACACCCATCGAAGCCATGATGAAGCTGAACGAGATCAAAGGGAAACTGAACTAGGCTGTCTTCGATCTACCAGTCGCCCAATCCGTGAAAGGATAGCAAATACCCCCATAATGACTGCCCGCCCGCCATTACTTCATCAGCCACGCCGTTACATCAGCCAACTGTTGGTCGGTCATTTTATTTGTAGCGGGGTCAGGCATAAGACTGCCTTGTTGCTTTTCCTTTTTGGATATTTTATCGACGGCCACATGATGACTGGTTCCTGCAACATCTTTTAATACCAGGGCATTTGTATTTTCGGATACTATAAAGCCGTACAGGGATTCGCCGCCTTTCATGCTGATCAACCATGGCTCATAACCAAAAACGATGGCAGCGGAAGGATTGATGATCGCATCCATCATTGCTATCTTATCGAACTTGTTCCTGATACCCGTCAATTCAGGACCAATTGATTTTCCAATCCCATCCTTCTGGTGACAGGAACCGCAGTAAGTGGTGAATACCAACTTACCCTTGTTGCCGTCCCCACGCATACCCGCTATTTTCTCTATAGAATATTGAACCTCATTCCCCGGCTTCTTGAAGTATTTTCCTGCCTGCACCCTCACCACTACATCCGGGTTATTGAATATTCTGTCCCCCACGTATTTAGTAAGCTCTGGCGTAAGGAGCTTCTCCTCTGCCATTGAGATCAGCATTTGCCCGCCTAATGAATCAGCCGCCATTTCGCGGATCTTACCCTTACGCTCATCCGCGCTCTGGTGCTCATCCAAAATGATCCCACGATTCACTTTCATCCTCGCGAGCTTTCTTTGATACGCGGTATTCAGATCCACCTTTGACCAATCCATGAGGCTGAACCAGTCGTTGCTTTGCCTGAAAGAAAGCCAGTAAGTCGATTGTTCCGCAACGTCTTTCAATGGCGCTTTCGATAAGTCCAACATCGCCTGTACTGCCTGCGGATGATTGATGAACGATATGGCCGTCAACGCAGCACTACGCTGGTCTGAGGCGAGCTGTGAAGACGATGCACGAGCCTTAAGGTCCTGCAATGCCGAAAGGGGGTGAAGTCGCCACGCCAGGTCAGACATCTCTGCATTCCATTCCAATGGTCCGTTTCCTGATGCAAGTATTTTTTTTGCTTCGGCATAGTAGCTTTCGGCCTCTTTATCCATGGCTGCGCCGAGGGTTTCTAAATACCATCGGTCGCCAGCCTTGTAGTTCTTCATCAGCTGTATCAACAAAGGCCTCGATCCCTGCGGATCGATATCCCTTAACGATGCAGCCACTTCCCGCCTTACAAAAGGTGATTGATCGTTGACCATTTCTGCCGCTAAAGACAAACTGTCTTTCGAGCTTTTAAGAAGCGCCTTATAGGCCACAGCTCTCATTTGCTCATCGTTATGATGCAGTAAGCCGCGCACCTTTTCAATTCCACCGGCACCGAGTTGCGATAACAACCATACTGCCCGCGCGCGGATGTAACGATTTTCATTGTTTAATAATTCCCCAACAGGACCTGTGGCAGACTCCCCTTTCTTCAACAGCCTTTCAAAGCCCAGATTCCTAACGTTGATAGCAGGGCTCATCAACGCATCTATCTGACCCTCCGTGGTGGCCATGTCATACACCGGAGGTTTCAACTTTTTATTTTTTGGCGATATTCGGTAGATCCGTCCATATCCCTTACTGTCCTTCATCTGGTGACCACCCACCACGGGATCATACCAATCCGCCACAAACAGTGACCCATCTGTTCCAACCGTAACATCACTCGGCCGGAACCACATTTCTTTTTTCCGGTTAAACGAAGTGTCGTTCCAAACATATCGTTCATTGTCTTCTTTCAATGATGTCACAATATTCATTCGCTTACCCAGATCAAAACCGGAACGCTGAATGGCAGGAAGAAATCCAAAAATCGTATTGCGCCCTGCATCCGCGCTCAGAAACATGCCGAGGTATTGCTTGCCGAGGGCGTCGGTTTCAATAACCGTAACCCCGGTTGGGGCACCTGATCCGGTATTGTGCCCGGCTGGCATCACTCCGGGATCTTCCTGGTGCCAATGGGCCTGAAAGATACCCTGACCAGGCCTCTGGTCTGCCTGCCAGTAACGGCTTCCATCTGTACTGAAGAAACCAGCGTTGCCGCCTTCCATCAGCCAGGTAGCGCGACAAGTCACCACCTGATCGTCGTTATCGTTCTGCCACAACTGACCGTAAGAGTCCGGTATCACTTCGTACGAATTCCTGAAATTATGACCCATCACCTTCAACCCACGGCCCTCTTTATCCATCCTCAGGGCCAATCCCCCTACCCAAACCTTGCCATCATCCGATTTCATGTTGCCCTGATTGGTTATGTTATATGGCGTACCACCAGTATAGATACTTCCGGAACGCAGGGTCCATCCTGCGCGATCGGTGACAACATGGGGGCCCGCATTACCGGTATTGAAATACCACTGGCCATCCGGGCCTGCATAGACGGCATGCAGGGAATGATCATGATCGAGCCCGCCAAATCCTTTCAACAGAATTTCTTTTTTGTCGGGCACATCATCACCGTTTTCATCTGTATATATGATCAGATTGGGAGAACATGAAACGATCACCTGATTCCCGATCACGGCAATGCCAACCGGCGATACCAGGTCCCGGTCCTGCACAAACACAGTGGATTTATCCGCCTTTCCATCCTGATCGGTATCCTCCAGGATCACCACCCGGTCACCACGGCTGTGATGCAACGTCTTCCCCGAATCATTATTAAAGTTTCTGTAGTTCACGGCCTCCGTTACCCACACTCGGCCTTTTGCATCCACGTCCATGTTGGTAGGATTGTAGAACATGGGTGATTCGGCCCATACTTCCGCCGTCAAGTCACCGGGCAAAAAAAGTTCCGCTTTCTCTCCATATCCAGAAAATATCGGAAGCGAAAAGAAAATAAAAAGGAAATACTTCAGCACGATCAGGCTTTAAACGGAGTAAAATGAGAAGAAAGAAAATCCTTGTTATGGCGGTAGGCCGTCAACACATCCAGGTTACCCGGCATCGCCCCCTCGATCTGCATCCAATGGTCACCGTGGTATCCAACATCAGAAAGCATATCGCTCACGCCTTTCCAGTCCACACTGCCCTTTCCGAGCAAAAATCCATTCTCTTTCATATGCAGTTCGCAAACCATCTCCTTGCCGAGCTTCTTAAACTCTGCAATTGGATCATGGCCGGCATCAGCAGTATTCCTGAAATCGTAATACACCTTAACGCTGGAGGAACCGACCGCGTCTATGATCCGCATATGACCCGCAGCATCCAGGTAAGATTCGATACCCAACGTGATGCCTTTTTTCTCTGCCTTGCGGGATACTTTTTTCAGGCGTGAGATCACCTCTTTCATGCCTGCTTCGTCATTCCGCAGATCATTCTTTGAGAAAAATGCGAGCAAAATAACGGTAACGCCTAACCGCTCAGCAACGTCGATGGAATCATCGACCCACTGCTCTGTCCTGGGATCTGATTTATAGGGCACATTATTGAGCTCGCCGATGGCAATACTTGAAATAGCTATCCCCGATTCTTTGGAAGTTCTCAAAAACAGATCCTGCACCTCTTTTTTCCGCAGATGCAAATCGTTCTGTTCAGATCCCATATTAACCATTATCCCGGATAGCCCAATGTCTTTCGCCAGCCCAAAAGCTGCAGGATCACTGCTTTTGCCCAATGACCAATCGCAGGCACCGATGTGGAAGCCTTTCTTCTCAAAACTGGCCAGTTCCCCGGAAACCAGAAGCGGAGCCAGTGAATATTGCAGAAAATCTCGTCGGGTGATCATAATGGAGCAGAAATTAAGCAGTAATCCGCAAAAAATCAAAACTTCATTGCCTCCGCCGTGCTCACTTCTTTACAAACCTCATCATATCAACCCCTTTGGATTTCAGGAGCAGTTTTCCATTATCGATCGCATAGCCGTCAACCATGGCCAGGGTTTTCAGAAAAGTCTGCTCGCCGTTACCCGGACAAGCCATCATGGTAGAGATTGGGGGTTTGAATTGTATACCTGTTGCTGAAGTCACCAGCTTTCCACCCATCCCGTTACAACTCGTATTACCTTTGTACTCATCACCACCTTCATAGATGAGCACAGGTTTTTTATCCGGGTAAAGTCCGTCGAAAGCGATCCTCGGGCCTGTGATATACTCCAGTTCCCAGGTCCCTTTAAATGCTTCCGGCAAGGTGCCAGATACATCAGCGCCTTTGAAAGTAGCCAGCACGGTACTCCCACTGTAAAGACTCATGACATTATCTTTAATACTCCAGTTGGTCACCTGCTCAAAGGCCTTTAAGAAGGGCTGCTCCGTTTCATTACCCGGACAGGCCATTCGAGTTACTGCCAATGGCGAGAAGGTCATACCATGCCCTTCTTTCAACTCCATCGTCCCATTCATTACATTACATCCCGTATTTCCGGTTACTTTACTTTTCTCACCCGGAGAAAAAAGAAGCTTCGCTTTGGTTTCGCCAACTTCTTTACCACCCAATGTGGTCAGGTTCCACTGATACCTGTACAGATCCTCACTGCCACCCGTCAAATCAGGTTGCGATAGCTTCTTCTGCGAGGTGCACGACAATACCAAACCTGTCAGTGTGAGGACCAATGCAAAAATTCTCATGGCGTTTTTTTTCAAATATAGACATGCCGGCCCGCTCAATTGTTCCAGACTTGTTTTAAATCCTGATCCGGATCATGAACATAATGTTTGTGGGTAAGAAAAAAATCCGTCAATTCGCCCTGCTAAACAGGGCATGATTTATGGAAAAAAGCTTGTATTACCACGACTACCTGGAATTGAATAAAGTACTCGATGCGCAGCACCCAAAAAGCTTTGAGGACGGTCAGGCCTATGCCCATGATGAAATGCTGTTTGTGGTGATCCACCAGGCCTTTGAACTTTGGTTTAAACAGATTCTCTTCGAACTGGACTACGTGCTCCATGTTTTTTCGAAAGAAAAGATCAACGATAACTCAGAGGATATGAACCTGGTTGTGCATCGGCTTCAACGGGTTCGAAAGATCATGGAATTGTTGAATCAACAGGTAACCGTTTTGGATACCATGACGCCTCTCGATTTTCTGGAATTCCGAAACCTGCTTACCCCCGCTTCCGGTTTTCAGAGTGTTCAGTTTCGCCTTATTGAAGCCAGCTTGGGCCTTGAAATGCAAAACAGGCATCGACAGGATTATTACAAGCGGGCCAACCAGGGCGGATTCGACGAAGCAGATCTGAAACAGATCAATGAAACGGAGGGCAGGCATTCGCTGATAAATCTGATTAACCGCTGGCTGGAAAGAATGCCATTTTTTAACATGGAATTCTGGTCTTCTTACGAGCCTGTACACCATAATGACCGGGAGGGACACCCTTTCTGGAAAGACTATCGGGCTATATACGGGGCTGGACTAACGGAAAACGAAGCCGGGAAGATCACGGACTTCGACTATGTTTTCCTGGAAAAAGCCTTGCCTCCCGACATGCAGGAAAGAAGCCATCTTTTAAGGTCACAGTTGTCGGCATCCGCCATGCAATCCGCTTTATTTATCATGCTCTATCGCGACTTCCCGGTGTTTCAGCAATCATTTCGGGTGCTGGATATCCTCATTGAAATCGATAACGCGTTAGCAGCCTGGAGGCATGCTCATTTCAGGATGGTGCGCAGGATGATCGGCATGCGTGTGGGTACGGGTAACACTACAGGGTCTGGTTATCTCGAAGGAGCCGCGGGCAGTCACTACATTTTCCGGGACCTTGCCGGCTTGTCGACCTATTTAATTGAAAGAAGAAAACAACCTGCTCTTCCTGAAGAGTTGATCAGAATACTAAGCTACAAAGGGTAGTACTACACCAAAGTCTTTAGTTTCTCTATTACCGCGTCTACCTCTTCCATGGTGTTGTTCTTGCAGAAAGAGAACCGTACCGCGGTAATATCGGGGTCGTTATGAATGGCCCTGATCACATGAGACCCCTGGTTGGCCCCACTGCTGCAGGCACTTCCACCAGATGCACAGATATGATTGATATCGAGGTTGAACAATAACATCTCTGAGCGGGCAGTGAGTGGAAAACCTGCGTTGAGAACCGTGTACAGGCTCCGCCCAGCAGGATCACCGTGAAACAGAACTCCTGGAAAATTCTTCTTCAGTTGCGCCATCATATAAAGCTTCAGACCCTGCATATGGGCATGGTCCCGTTCATAATTCAGCGTGGCCAGTTCCAAAGCTTTTGCAAAACCAACAATGCCATAAAGATTCTCCGTGCCCGCCCTCATATTTCTTTCTTGTCCACCACCATGGATAAATGGGTGGATCTTGATCTCCTCGTTGATGTACAGCAAACCCACTCCTTTGGGTCCGTGGAATTTATGGCCCCCGCCCGTAATGAAATGAACATATGTTTCACGAAGGTTGAATGGAAAATGCCCCACTGTTTGCACCGTGTCTGAATGAAAAATGGCACCGTATTTTTTGCAGAGTTCCCCCGTAGCAGGCAGGTCGATCATATTGCCGATCTCATTATTGGCATGCATCAGGGAAACAAGGGTCTTCTCACTTGATTCTTGCAAGAGACGTTCGAGGTCCTCCATATCAACATGTCCGCTGGGAAGAATTTTGACATACGATAATGCCACTTCCCCCCTGCTTTTCAGGTATTCGACAGTGTGCAGCACGGCATGGTGTTCAATAGGCGATGTGATGATGCGGGTGCACACCAGGTCACGGACCGCGGAAAAAATGGCGGTATTGCTGCTTTCTGTCCCTCCGCTGGTAAAGAAGATCTCCGCGGGATTCGCGCCCAGTATTGTAGCCACGGTTTTCCTGGCTGTTTCAATGGCCAGCCGCGATTCCCTGCCATACGAGTAGATGGAAGATGGATTGCCAAATTTCTCAGCAAAATAAGGCATCATTGCTTTGAGCACCTCTGGGTCAAGGGCCGTAGTAGCAGCATTGTCGAAATAAATTCTCATAACTCGACGCAAAATTACGAAAAACATGACCAACTAGCGGATTAGCGGATTGACGGATTAGCGGATTAGCGGATTGACGGATTGACGGATTGACGAATCCGCCAATCCGTCAATCCGCCAATTCAAATAGATTCCCGAATATCATGCATCAGCCTCAGCGCAATATTATTGGCCGTTGTTTCGAAATTGCTTTCCGCGATGATCCGGATGATGGGTTCCGTATTACTCGATCGAAGATGTACCCAGTCGTTATCAAACTCGATGCGCAGTCCATCTTCCGTGTTTACGGGATGACTTTTGTATTTGATTCTGATCTTGTTGAAAATAGAATCCAGGTCGAGCCCCTGCTCCAACTCCATTTTATTCTTGATGATGAAATAATCCGGGTATGATCCCCGAAGTTGCTTTGCACTTTTCTCAGAGCTCACCAAATGAGTGATAAACAAAGCGATACCTACCAGGGCATCGCGGCCATAGTGCAGGTCGGGCAGAATGATCCCCCCGTTTCCTTCACCTCCGATCACGGCATTCACCTCCTTCATTTTTTTCACCACGTTCACTTCACCAACGGCACTCGGGAAATACTCGCCTCCATGCTTCACCGTAATATCCTTCAAAGCACGGGACGAGGAAAGATTACTCACTGTATTGCCTTTTCGTTTTCCGAGGACATAATCTGCTACGGCAACAAGGGTATACTCTTCGCCGAACATCGATCCGTCTTCACAAACCAACACCAGCCTGTCTACGTCCGGATCAACAGCTATGCCCAGGTGCGCACCGGACTTATTCACTTCTACGGATACTTGGGATAAATTCTGCGGGAGCGGTTCGGGATTATGAGCAAACTTGCCGTCCACTTCACCATTCAGCAAAATGATATCCTTGATGCCCATGGCCTTTAGCAACTCAGGAACAAAAATCGCTCCCGTGCTGTTCACCGCATCCACCACGATCTTGAGTTTCTTCTTCTTTATCGCCGCAACATCCACCAGGTCCAATGCCAGAATCGCATCTATATGCTTCTGCATGTAACTGTGGTTTTCCGAATAATTGCCCAGCTTCTCAACAGGAGCAAAACTGAAACTTCCGGATTCTGCGCGCGCCAGTACATCGGCCCCGTCTTCACCCGATATAAATTCTCCCGCTGCATTCAGCAACTTCAGGGCGTTCCACTCCCGGGGGTTATGGCTGGCGGTGATAATAATTCCGCCGGCCGCCATTTCCGAAGTAACGGCAATTTCCACCGTGGGTGTAGTGCTCAATCCCAGATCAACCACATCTATCCCAAGGGCTACCAGCGTGTTACTCACCAAACTACTCACCATAGGCCCGCTCATCCGGCCATCACGGCCGATCACAACCTTCCTTTTTCCGGTTTTATCAACCAACCAGCTTCCAAAAGCTGCGGTAAATTTCACAACGTCAATAGGGGAAAGGGTATCGCCGGGCTTTCCACCGATAGTGCCCCTGATACCGGAAATACTTTTTATCAATGCCACAGATCACAGGTTTAGAAACGCGAAAATATGCCAATCTCAAAAGGGATGGGTGAAAAGTTGAAAAAAAGCTTTCGCTTGCTTTCTTAACGGCCGGAAGGCCAGCAATGGCCAGTTATTCAGCATCGAAGCAGGATTTACCAGCCACGGATAACCGACAAGGACGGAAATACGAACCGGTTTATCCCCCAGACAGGTGCCCATGCAAGAGCCAAAAGATGAAAGAGGGCGGATTTACTATATTTGCGCATGGTATTATTGGAAGAACTGTCTTTTTTCCAGAAA
>Ga0164293_10000250_pt1 | contig 40159 bp, 64 predicted proteins | sample GEODES118metaG_FD_111487 | JGI IMG/M metagenome (GOLD analysis project Ga0164293, IMG submission 111487) | Eutrophic lake water microbial communities from Lake Mendota, Wisconsin, USA - GEODES118 metaG | ecosystem: Environmental > Aquatic > Freshwater > Lake | place: USA: Lake Mendota...
ACCCGCGCATCCGGCCTGCCCTGGAGCGCTAACTGATGGCCGTTAAAGCTAAGGCCGGCGCAGCTCGCGTCGAGCATCAGCCGGGGCCGCCCAAGACCACCCGTCAAGGATTCGGCGACCACAGTAGGCCCCGCCGCCGTGGACGCAAGCCCCTCAGAGGGCAGGGCCGGTAATGGACCGCGACACGCTCGAAAACTGGCGCAAGATCCGCGACCACATGGAGCGTGTGGGACAGACTGAGAACCACTACTACCGACGCGCTCTTGCCATCCTTGCCGGCAGGCCTGATCCCTTCGATCGTTACGATGGGAGCGTGCCCGGACCAGCCGATGGCGGACGAACCTAAAACGGTCGGTGGCGTGTTCGCTGCTTCCCTCCCGGCGGCACTGGGCGCCGGCATGTTCGCCATCGGCGCTTTGCTTATCTCTATGCAGGTGCAATTCGCGCGTGTTGAGGCCACCGTTCAGCAAATGGCCCGCGCCGTCGAAGAACTGAAGAACGACAGCAGGGCCGAGCTAGCTCAGCTTGATCAGCGCGTTCGTGCTCTTGAAATGCGCAAGTAACCTAAGGGCATCGCCATGGACATCATGAGCCCCGAAACCGCCGCGATCATCGCCATCGTCATCGCTGCCGGCAGCGAGATCATTGCACTCAGCCCGCTTAAGTCCAACAGCTGGATCCAGCTACTGCTGCAGGCCGGTCAGATGGTGTTCCCCAAGCGCCGCTGAGCAATGGCCAACGCCGCCCCGATCACACTGGAACAGCTGTTCCGGTTCTACAAAGGGCTGCCGCATCAGGCCGCGGCCATCAGCCAGCTGGAGCAGGACTTGGCCGTCAACGGCTACGCCGCGGCGATGCGCCGTGACCGGGCGTGGTTCAACACCTGGAGCCAGGACGGGAAGCAAGCAGACCTCAGCGCGGCGCTGAGCATGATCCAGCAGTTCGAGGGTTGCCACCTCGACGCTTACCCTGACCCGGCCAGCGGTGGTGATCCGTGGACGATCGGCTACGGGACCACCCGCTACGGCGACGGCCGGCCGGTCAAGCGCGGCGACAGGATCAACGCCGTCGAGGCCGACATGCTGCTGCGGCAGGAGGTGGATCGGATCGCTGACAAGCTGCGCGCCACGGTGCCGCACTGGGGCGAGATGGCAGACCACCAGAAGTGCGCGCTGATCAGCTTCGCCTACAACCTCGGCAGTGGCTTCTACGGCGCCAAGGGCTTCGAGACCATCAGCAAGCGGTTGCGCGAAAAGGACTGGCCTGGCGTGCCTGATGCCCTGCTGCTCTACCGCAACCCCGGCACCAACGTGGAGGCCGGCCTGAAGCGGCGCCGCATCGCTGAGGGCGATCTGTGGGGCCGAGAGCGGCAGACCACCGGACCGATCGAGGCGACGTTCACGCCCGAGTCGCCCTTCAGCTTCAAGATCACGCCGCACATCACCTACGGCGAGTTCGCGCTGAACCAGGAGGCGCGGCGTTTCGATCGGCAAGATCAGTGCGACACCGCGGTGAAGCTGGCGCAGTTCCTTGAGAAGGCGCGCGCACGGTTCGGCGGTAAGCCGATCATCATCACCTCCGGCTACCGGCCCGCAGCCATAAACCGGGCCGTGGGTGGCGCCAGCCAGTCGGAGCACCTCTATGCCGCGCCGGGCGTCGGTGCGGTTGACTTCTTCATCGACGGCATGGACATCAACGCGGTGCAGGACTGGTGCGACAGGCAGTGGCCCTACTCGCTGGGCTACGGCGCACCCAAGGGCTTTGTGCACCTTGGCATCCGTCAGGGCAGCCCTAGGGTGCGTTGGATTTACTGACGACCGCGTGCCTCTCCCCGACTACGAGATCCACCACCTGTGCAAGAAGCACGCGATGGTGCTGCCGTTCGATCCTGAACTGGTGAACCCGGCCAGCATCGACGTGCTGCTGGGCGATCGGATCATGATCGAGGTGGCTGAGAGCCCCGAGCTGCAGATCCATGGCATCAGCGGCCACACGGCCGAGGATCCCTACTGGCTGCAGCCGGGTGAGTTCTGCCTGGCGGAGACCCGCGAGATCTTCAACCTGCCGGATTCGATCGCCGCGCAGTTCGTGCTCAAGTCCAGCCGCGCCCGCGAGGGCCTGGAGCACCTGCTGGCCGGCTACTGCGATCCAGGGTGGCATGGCAGCCGGCTGACGCTGGAGCTGCAGAACGCGCGGCGGATGCACCCGATCGCGCTGTGGCCCGGCATGAAGATCGGGCAGATGGTCTTCCACAAGATGGAGGGCATTCCGGCGCGCAGCTATGCGGTCACCGGCCGCTACAACCAGGACGCGGCCGTAACCGCCAGCAAGGGCTAGCCCACCAGCGCAGACTGCGCCATCGGGTGCTTCAGCTCCGCCATGCGCAGGCGGTGGATCCGGCCAGGCGCCTCTGCAGGGTCATCAAGCGGGACCAGGGTGTAGTCGTCGCACCCGTGCGTCTCGGCGAAATGCTGGGCCGCGATGTGGGTCGGGAATGGCCCGACGTGCCACGGTCCGATGCGGAGGATGTAGGTCATGGGTGGATGGTAGGAGGGCCGCTCAGGCGGCCTGCTTTTCGATGGCTTGGATTGCAGCTTGGATCTCGGCTTGGCCGGGCAGATCGTTGCAGGTGAGGTAGTCGAGGGAAGCGTAGAGGGCGGTAAGGGTTTCGCGCTGGTAGGTGGTGAGCATCGGAGTGGGTGGCTGTCGATGTCCTAACTATACCCCGCCAACAGGGCATCCTGCCCCGGATGCGGGGCACCTTTGCAAGGTGTCACACGGGGCGCACCCGTCGCACCCGCTACCGTTGGCCAAGCCGGGCCGCTCCCATGCGGGCTTACATCGTGGAGATCAGCGCCAAGCTGATCATCCGCTCCGACACCGACCCCGAGGAGCTGCCCGCAGACATCTACAGCCAGATCGCTGAGTTCATCCGCAACGACGACGACCTCCTGGACCTCGAAGTCCACGCCGTTCCCCTGCCAGCCGACCTCAGTGGATCAGCACCACATTGACGAGACCCGCCTGGTCACACGCCGCTCCGCGCGCGATCAGATCCACCTCGCCTGGAACTACGAGTGTGCCTACTGCGGCGATCCGCTCGGCCGCAGCCCGACCCTCGATCATGTCATCCCCAAGGTGCACGGCGGCCTGACCGTGCGCGAGAACCTCGTCAGCTGTTGCCTCATGTGCAACAGCCAGAAGGGCCACAAACCCTGGATCGACTGGTATCGCGCCCAGCCGTTCTGGTCCGCTGTTCGCGAATGGGCAATCGCGCGCTGGGTCGCCGGTGAGGGTTAAGCTGACGGTCCATTGCTTCCAGCATTGGGCGTCCGTTGCAGGCCGGCAGCGGTGAGGTGGGTTAGGCGCGCGAGCCACCATCACCGGCCACCCTTTTCACGGCAGGATCCGCTTGCAGATGCAGAGCACCAAGCCGCAGATCAGCCAGTACATCCCGATCAGGTAGAACGCTTCAGAGAGGGTCATCGCGCTAGTAGGTGGGTCAGGTATAACTCCGCCTGCCACAGGTCCGAGCTGTACCGGCAGTAACCGCTCGCGCAGCTCCTGTAGTACAGCTCGCCGCCACCAGCAGGCTCAAGCGTCTCGATGTAGCCGCCGTCGCGATCGAGCCGGCTGATCACTTCAGGCTCGCTCATGGCTGCTGATCCAGTCCTTCAGCTCGATCACATACTGCCGCAGCCGTTCAGCTTGCAGCAGATGCCAACGGTCGCCTGTCTGAAAGAACAGACTGTTGTGCCGGTCGATCGCCATTACGGCCTGGTGGATCAGCACACACCACGGCTCGCGCGTGGCTGTCACCCATTCGCGCGGCATGGCTGGAACATCTCGCATCGTGGCGCGAACCGGCCGCCGCTGCGCCGGCACTCTGGGATGCCCAGCTCGCAGCAGTTGCACCGCGGATCCCATTGGATGCAGTCCCAGCACATGCGCTGGCTGTCGGCTGGCCGGATGCTGGCCACCGCCTCCTGGTAGATCACCTGCGCACGTTGCAGCGCCTCATAGAGCTTTGAGGTACTGGTGTCGGCCTCAAGCTGGTATTCAGGCTTCGGCCCAAGCACCACACGCGCGTGCCACGTGCGGCTGGAGCGGCTGCACACCAGCAGCAGGCGGCCGGCGTGCAGGCTGATCATTCCTCCTCCCCGTAGGCGGGCTGGTGGTACAACCGCTCAAGCTGCATTGAAAGCGGCTCGACCTCGCCGTTGGTGACGTGCGCCGCCACCGGATCGCGCGGATCGCTGGCGACAAACACCGACGGCCAGGCGTGCTCTTTCACCACTACCAAGCTGGTGCGCGGGCTGCGGCACAGGATCCACAGCGCCAGCCGCTCGATCAGATTCAGCCCTGCGAGGTAGAACATGGCTCCAGTTTGGCGAGAAGTCGGCGGAGATACCACAGCGCTTTGGCGAGTGACTCACCGCCGCCTTTGTGGCGCTCGCGCCAGGTGTACTTGATCACGTTGCCTTTGCAGTAGCCGCGGAACTCCTCAGGCGTCAGAGCAGCCTCGATTGCTTCAATGCACTCGATGCTGCCCTGTTTGTAGTGGTCTGGGTTGATCGGGTCAGTCATCCATCCAGCTCCAGGCTTTGTTGCTTGCAATTCGGCAGGCGTGACGGCTGCTGATGCCGAACCTGATCGCCAGCCGGCCGTAGCTCCAGCCTTCACGACGGAGCCGGCGCAGCTCACGCACCATCTCAGGTGTCAACACTGCCGACTTGTTCTTCGCGCCTTTCTCAAACTGCGGCGGCTGATGGGCGACGATCTTCTTCGCCTCCAACAGCATCGGGTCATCGGCTGGCACGAACTCAGCCAGCCGCTCCACCAGTGCGGCGCAGACTCCCTTGTAGTTCACCGCCAACGCTCCCCGAGCAGCTGCTGGCGGCACACCTCGATTGCCTGCTGCGCCTGCTTCTGCGTCATCACCGAGCCGGTGGCATCCATCGCGGCGCACACCCGATCAAGCAGTTCCGGGTAGTAGGTGTCGCGGAAGTTGGCGGCCATCTCCAGCGCAAACTCCTCCCACAACCCGGTGTAGGTGCAGCAGGTGCGGCCGCTGCGTTGGTAGAGCGCCTCCATCATGTCGGCGCGCTGCTGGTCGATCCTGATGCGGTGGTTCATGGGTCAATCAACTGGCGAAGTTGGAGCAGCTCAGCGCACATCTGCTCCCGGTTGCGGATGCCGACGACACCACGCAACTGGTCGATGCGAACATCAATCAAGCTGCGCAGGCGCTGGCGTTCATCCTGCTGGCCTTGACGGTAGGTGCCGCTGTCGGTGATCAGCGCTTCCAGCTTGGCGCGGATGGGGTCAGTCATGTCCCAACCTCAGCAGCAACGGCAGCAGGCGCACGAAGGCCGCCTTGATGCACAGCTCAACCGCTGCGCCGAGGGCGAGCAGCAGGGCGAGGGCTAGCAGGGCGTCAGGCATCGGCACCCTCCAGCTCGGCGGCGATGGTCATCAAGATGCGTCGTTCGCGTGTGCAGTACACAGCAGCAGCTAGCAGGGCGGCGGCAATGCCTTGGCGAGTTGTTCCGGCTTGGTCAAATGCGGAGCCGGCGGCATCTAACACCGCCTGCGCGGCGGGGGAGAGAGGTTCAGTCATAGATTTGAAAGAAAAACAATTAGTTGTGCGATCAAAAGCATAGTCAAGCCTAGCGGGCCTATAATGACAAAGAAAGTGTAAAACATCAACAGCAACATTGCATCTACAAGTTCCATGCCTCTGATCCAATGGCGCTCGTTGAAGGTGAAAATCAGGCACGAAAAGATGCCAGCGATGATCCAGAGGGCGGTACTGCCAGTCATTCAGGAAGCGCCTCCACGTCAGCACCCGGCCAGCGGTTCTGCGCGTAGCGAATCGCGTGCCGTTTGGTCTCCGCGCGTGTGATCCACGTCAGCGGCCTGGCGCCGGTCGGGTAGACGATCAGCTTGTATTCGCGAGTGCGGCTGCCGGGCTTCGGCCGGCTGATGCCATCGCCCAGCTTCGCTGGTGATGGATCCTCTGCCCAGATGAAGGGCAGCATCGCTCCAGTGATCTCAGGCATGAATGGACGGGTCGGTGACGGTTTCAGGGTTGAGCCATTCGATCTGGTCCCACCACGGCAGCCATTCGCTTGCGGCCTTGTGCTTGGCCTCGGTGAAGCTGTGAGCCGTGATGCACTCGATGATGTTGGCGGACTTGATCTGGAAGTAGAAACGGCGTGGGCGGGTCACTTGCGCACCTCCAGCTGCGTGCCGCTGTGGGTCATGCCAGGCTGGTTGCTGGCATCGAGGCCGATCATCGCGAACACGGCCGCGGCGATCAGAAAGCAGATGGTGTTGTTGATGCGGTTGATCATGATGCGAGCGCCCGGCGGACTCGGTAACGGGTGATGTTGAGGCGGGTGGCGATCTGCAGCTGACTGAGACCAGTGCGGCGCAGGATGCGAACACGGCGATCGTCAGAGGCGGTGAGCCAGTCGATCACTGCGACCACAACCAGCAGCGGCAGGAGCAGCTTCCAGATCACCAGAAGGGTGGTGGTGAGCATGGGTGGAGTGGTGTGGGAGCCCGGAGGCTCAGGCCAGATGCCCTCGGCAGGACTCGATCCAGCGCAGCAGCTCGCCGTGACGACGGCTCAGCTCCAAGTAACGGCCCGGATCCTTGTGAGGCAGGCTGCCGCGCAGCTCCTGAGCGATGTCATGAGCCTCAGCGTTGAACTGAGCGATCAGGGCAATGATCTGATCCTGCATGTTCAGCGCAGCCTCTGGGCTGCCGAGTGGAGGACTGATCGCCTCCGGTCCCCTAAGTATGCACCGCCCACGGGGCACCTGCCGTCCCGCTGTGACAGTTCTTCACACGGCCTCCTTGCCCACCGCCAGGTCCACCGGCACACGCAGCACCGGCACGGACTTCCCCGTCCCGCGTGTCCAGCCGATCACCGCCACGCTCACCGGCAGCTCGACCGTGTACCACGTGTGCCGGCACTTCAGGCACCTCCGCTGACGGGTCACCCTGCCGGCCTCCTTGCCGTTGGTGGTGATCGTCCTGATCTCGCCGCTGGTGCACCGCGGACACTCCATCGGTATAATTCCAAGGTACCCCGCCATTATGGCACCATGCGGTTCGGCGAGTGGATGGCGGTGAAGCTCACCACCGAGCAGCAGTTCACCATCGAAAAACAAGCCCGCGCCCTGGTCGAAAGCAAGGACGCGGGCGTTCTGGCGGCTGCTCTCCTCAAGCAGGCCTGCTACCAGCAGCAGCTGCTGCAGCAGGCCGTCAACGAGATCGCTCGCCTCGAATGCGAGCTGATGAACTCCTAGAACAGATCCACATCCAGCACTTCCCCATCCACCGCCTGGGCCAGGCTCTGCGCGGCGCTCTGCGCGCTCACAGGCGGCACCCAGTCGCGCGGCGGCTGCGCCACGGCGCTCACATACGCCAGGCCCTTGCTGCTGGTCTTCTTCCAGCCGCTGATCGGCACCTGGACTGAGCCGTACTGGTCCGGCGTCTGGCTCATCACGAACGCGCAGAACGCGTCCAGCTCCTCCACCTTCACGTTCATCATTCCGGTGAAGTCCACCTTGCTGTCAGGCTTGGTGCTCTTGAAGATCGACAGGTTCAGCTTGAAGGTCATCGGTTGGGTTGCGAAGGGTTGTTAGGCAGGCCGCGCAGGTTGCGCTGTTCGTAGGCTTCGACCTCCACCACTGGGTAGAGAACTCGGCCGCCGATCTTCACAAACCGCGGGCCACGGTTCTGGCTGCTGCGCCAGTTGTCGAGCGTGCTGAGCGAGACGATGTTCCGCCATCGCGCAGCCAGCTCGCGCGGTGTCAGGTATCCAGACTCAGAAGATCTCGTCATCAGCAGGCTCCTCCACAGGTGTGATCACCACCGGCGGTGGGTTGGCGATCTGTTGGTTCAGAGTTTCCAGGCTCGCCTTCGGCTGCTGAGGCTCGGCAGCGCGCACCGTCACCGGCTCCACGTCCACCACTTCCTCGTCGGTCTGGATGCCAACCAGCAGCTCGGGGATGTATAGCCGGCCCCAGAAGGCCGCGGCCCGGTAACGGATCATCAGCTCGGGCATCGTCTGCCACTTGCTGCCGCTCTTGGTGGCCCAACCTTCCTTCTTCGCCATCGCCATGCTCACGGTCGGTCCTTTCAGATCGTTGCCGGTGGCCAGCTCGGTGGCCACGCAGTAGCAGGCCAGTCCGTCGCCGGTGCCGGACATCTCGTAGCGCAGCGGGCTGAACCGGCCGCAGCCGTTGACCAAGCCGATGATGAACTGGCTGCTCCAGCTGGGGCGGCCGTGGATGATGTGGAGGTTCTGCATCACCTGGAACGGACTCATCCGCATCCGGTGCGAGATCTCCAGCGCCACCAAGCAGTTTGCGAACCCTTGCTGCCCCTGGAACTGCGGTGGAATCAGCGTCGAGCTGGCAAGTGCCTTGGCGATGCGCTGCGCATCCTCGAACGCCTGGATGCCCGAGAACACGCTGCCCTGCGTGGTAGTGAGTGCTGTGGATTGTTCGGTCATGACTTGAGAGCCATCAGGATGAAGAATGAACCGGCGGCCGCCGTGAGCAGCGACGCGTCGGTGATGTGCTGCAGGAAGATCGCGCCGCACCAGGTGGTGATCGCGATCACGATGAGGTTGGCCATCTGATCCATCAGAAGGCCTCAATTTCGGCTGGCGCTGCCGGCACCGAGCCATCCGGCCGCGGCCGCATCCAAGGCGGCAGGTCGAGCACCTCGATCTGGTTCGAATACCCCGGCCATTCGTTCGACTCGCGGCACAGCGCCAGCCGGGCCAAATCACCCTCGGCCGTGATCGCGCCGGTAGCCACCATCTCCACGCTCGCGGCATAGACCGCCACCGCGTGCGGTGGTTTCTTCTCCACGCAGATGAAGATGAACTGCTCGGGCCGGCGGCCGGTGGCGCGTTCGAGTCCGTCGAGATACCAGGCCGCCTGGACGTGATAGCGGAAGTTGGCCACCGACTTGCGGAACCCGACCGGGCTCGCATCCTCGGTGGTCTTCAGGTCCACGATCAGCTGGCCGTCGCGCGTCATCCAATCCGGCCGGCACTTGCACTCGAGACCAGTGGCCTCATCCGTCCACAGGTAGGTCTGCTCGGCCAGGCCGGGACGCTGCAACAGGAACGCCGCAGCAGGGTGCGCATAGATCGCCTGACCCATCCGCATCACCAGATCGGCGTCGGCCTTGCTCAGCACTGTGCGGTTGCTGCTGGCCACAGAGAACGCCTCCCATTCGGCTTTCCCTTGCTTGGTGCGCCGGTCGATGCCTTCAGGGCAGGTGACATAGCGCTGGTCCCAGGTGTCGAGCTCGAGCACGTGGGTGTGCACGGCTGAGCCGATCACCATCACAGGCGTTGCCTCGCGTGGCTGGCGGTTGGGGTCCAGGTACGCCGCCCAGTAATGCAACGGGCTGCGTGCCACCTGGTCGAGGTGGCTCTTTGATACCGCGCTGTGGCGGTGGTAGTCGGCGATCTCCATAGGCAGGCCGCATTGAATGCTCCCAGAACTTACCACGATTTCCCGGCTTCTCATCCCTTCCCCCAGTAGTTCTAAGTATTTCCTGCCCTGCCGGCTATCATCGGGCCGCTCACCTTGGTATTGCTTCCCGGCAGCTCAGGTCAAGTCCCATGAGTCTCACGCTTCGCGACTATCAATCCCGCGCAATACACGATCTGCGCACGGCTTACCGCTCAGGCGCACGCGCGCCGTTGCTGGTGCTGCCCACTGGCGGTGGCAAGACCATCGTGTTCGCCGCCATCACTGCTGGCGCCGTCGAGCGTGGTCGTCGCGTGCTGATCCTCGTCCACCGGCGTGAGCTAATTCGCCAAGCGAGCGCGAAGCTCACCTGGGCCGGCGTCGACCATGGCGTCATCGCCGCCGGCTTCGAGCCGTCGGATCACCCGGTGCAAGTCGCGTCGGTGCAGACACTCGCCCGCCGCCTCAAGCTGCAGACCTGGCAGCCCGATCTCGTCATTGTTGACGAAGCGCACCACGCCGTCGCCGGCACGTGGTCGCAGATCCTCGACCACTGGCCCCATGCAATTCGCCTTGGCGTCACCGCCACCCCGGTGCGCCGTGACGGCTGCGGCCTTGGTGCAATGTTCGATCGCCTTGTGCTCGGTCCCTCGATGCAAGATCTGACTGCACAAGGCTTCCTTACAGGCGCGCGAATTTATGCGCCTCAAATTAGATTCCAAGAGGCGAATCTGCGAGTCCGATCAGGCGATTACGCACCAGAGCAAGCCGCAGCCGAGCTGGACAAGCAATCCATCACCGGCGACTCGATTGAGCATTATCAACGCCTTGGCCGCGGCTGCGGCGCGATCGCCTTCTGCTGCACCACCGCTCACGCTGAGCACGTCGCCGCACAATTCCGCGCCAGCGGCATCACGTCGCAGACCGTACTTGGTACTACTTCCGTTCAGGATCGTGAACTTGCGATCAACAATCTCGCAACTGGCGCATTACAGGTTCTCGTCTCGGTGGACGTGATCAGCGAAGGCACCGACGTGCCATCGGTCGGCTGCGCCATCCTGCTGCGACCCACGCAATCCGAAGGGCTCTACCTGCAGCAGGTCGGCCGCGTGCTGCGCCCCGCACCAGGCAAGGATCACGCGCTGATCTTGGATCACGTCGGCAACGTCCACCGCCATGGCTTCCCGGACGATGTACGGACATGGACGCTGGATGATGCCCGGCGACGCACCGGCAAGGGCGGCCCGCCGGCTCCAGCAGTGCGCACCTGCGAGAGCTGCTTCGCTGCGTTCAAGCCCGCGCCTGTCTGCCCGTGCTGTGGTGCCGAGTGCGCAGCACCAGCTCGAGAGATCAGGCAGACCGACGGCGAGCTGCAGGAGCTGGCGCGCGAGGCAGTGGCCCGTGCCAGGCGCCGTGATCAGGGCCAGGCGCGCACCCTTCAACAGCTGATCCACCTTGGCCAAGCCCGCGGGATGCGCAACCCAGTCGCATGGGCCAAGCACGTCTACTTTGCGCGGCAGCAGCGCGCATGATCGTGGCCAACGCCGAAACCGACCTGCAGCAGCGCATCAGGCTCGCGCTCGGCACCGATCCGCAGACCAGACTGTTCCGCAACCAGTGCGGCGCCTTGCCCGACCCCCGCACCGGCCGGCTGGTCACCTTCGGCCTGGCCCGCGGTTCCGCTGATCTGATCGGCTGGCGCACCATCGTGGTCACCCCCGACATGGTGGGCACCACCCTGGCCGTGTTCACCTCCATCGAGATCAAGACCCCCACGGGCCGCCTCACGCCGCAGCAGCGCAGCTGGCGCGATGCCGTCCACCTCGCCGGTGGCATCGCTGGCGTGGCCCGATCAGTGGGTGACGCTCTGCAAATCGTCACAGCCACCTGCCAACCTCGCTAACCTTCGCCCAACATCTGCAGCGCATGAGCCACATGAATGACTCTCCTCGATCAGCTCGCTGCACTCCCTGACTCCTGGGCTCTCGTCGCCGTCGGTCACGACAAGCGCCCCTACCAACCCGAATGGCAGAAGCACCCCATCAGCCGCGCCGATCTCACAGCTGAGATCCAGGTCGGCCGCGCTGTCGCGATCGGTGTCATCGCCGGCCCGCAGTCCGGTGGCCTCCTGTTCGTCGATCACGACGGCCTCGGAGCTTCCGAGGTGCTCGAACAGCTCGGCGCACCACTGCGCGACCTCCCCAAGTCCTGGGCCGTCACCTCCGGCCGTGACGGGCGCCTCCAGATCATCTACCAGGTGCCCGAACCCTTCTGGACCACCATCAAGACCACCAAGCTGCGATCCTCCATCAAGGGCGAGCAGCTCGAACTCCGCTGGGCTGGCTGCCAGTCCGTCGTCGCAGGCGCGCACCCCATCACAGGCGCCTACCGCTGGCTCAAAGGCCGCGGCCCCGGCAGCCTCCCACTAGCCGAGGCGCCATCGCTGCTGCTTCAGCAGATGCAGCGCCAGCAGCCTGAGCCCGCACCCCTGCTGCGCCTCCCAGATACCGACGCCAGCCGCGCACGGGATTACCTCGCATCCATCCCATCCGCCGAGGCCGACGACTACGACCGCTGGGTTCAGGTCGGCATGGCACTCCACAGCGTCGGGCATGACAGCCTGCTGGCCGACTGGATCGAATGGTCAGCCATCTCCGGCAAGTTCGAGCCCGGTGCCTGCGAAGCCAAGTGGGCCACCTTCAACGGCCACGGCGTCACCCTCGGCACCCTGGCCCACCTCGCCGGCCATCAGAAGGCGTCACGGCCTACCCCAGCCCCGCCCAAGCGCCAGGCCGCGCAGGCGGATCCCACCGTCACCCCGTCGCAGGGAAAGCTCCTCAAGCTCGAGTCCAACGAGCTGCTCCAACTGCTGCGCCAGCAGATGGCCGACCGCCTGCGCTGGAACACCTTCACCCAGGCCATTGAGCTTGACCAGAAGCCGATCGAGCACATCGAGCACTTCTACCTGAAGCTCGCTCAGGATGGCGTCAAGGTCACCAAGGAGCTCGCCGCCGACGCTGTGCACGTCGTCGCCGTCGAGAACCCCTACGACCCCGTGCGCGAATACCTAGAGCACGTCGCAGACAACGTGCCACCCGTGCCGATCGACCACCTCGCCACCGCATACCTGCGGCCCGGCGATCAGCCCGGCAGCCTCTACGACGCGATGCTCAAGGCCACCCTGATCGCTGCCGTCCGTCGCATCTTCGAGCCCGGCTGCAAGCACGACTCCGCCTGCGTCCTGATGGGACCGCAGGGCTGCGGCAAGTCCACCTTCTGGCGCAACCTCGGCGGCCTCTGGTTTTCCGATGCCCTGCGCGACATCGGCTCGAAGGATGACCTGATGGTGCTGCACCGCTCCTGGCTGATGGAGTGGGCCGAGCTCGACCACATCACCGGCCGCAAGCACGCCGGTCAGGTGAAGGCGTTCCTCACGCAGCAGACCGACATGTTCCGCGCGCCCTACCAGCGCACCACCGAGTCGTTCCCGCGGCGATCCATCATCGTCGGCAGCACCAACCGGGACACCGGCTTTCTGGTCGACGACACCGGCAACCGCCGCTTCTGGGTCATCCCCGTGACCACCGCGCCGCACATCCCTGTCGATGGCCTGCTGCTGGAGCGCGATGCCATCTGGTCCGCAGCTGTTGCCGCCTACAAGGCCGGCGAGCCCAACCACCTCGGCGCACAGCACTCCCAGCAGGTGGATCAGGAGAACCAGTCCTACCTGGTGGACAGCCCGTGGAAGGCGGCCATCCAGGAGTGGCTCGGCGCCCCGCGCAATGCCGGCCGACCCATCACCAGCGAGCTGCTGCTGACCGAAGCGATCAGCAAGCCGGTCGAGCGCCAAGGCCGCGCGGACCAGATGCAGGTTGCGTCCATCATGAGAGACCTGGGATACGAAAAGAAGCGCGCATGGTTGGAAGGTCGGAATAAATGGGTGTTTGTCCAACCTCCCGGATGAGGTTGGAAGGCAAAAATCCCTGTTACTTCAAGGGGTCTCCTATCCTCTCTAACCTTCTAACCTTAGTAGTATTCTATAGAATAGGGAGAGGGTGCAGGGAAAAAGGAGCTATAGGGGCAACGTTGGCGTGGTTGGAAGGTTGACAGGAGATCTACTGCCTTTTCGATCGACCACCACCGGCTCGCGCCTTACCCTTGGCGCATGGCCACTCTCACCCTCGACATCAAGTCCGAGCTGCCCAAGGCCATCCGCTGGACGGATGCCATGACCAAGCAGCTGCCGTTCGCCATTAGCCAGGCGCTCAACAGCACCGCCTTTGACACCCGTGCTGCGCTTAACGGTGCAACACGCCAATACTTCGATCGGCCCAACCGTTTTACGCAGACCGCCTTCCTCGCAGGCAAGAGCACCAAGCGCACCCTCGAGGCCACCGTCTACGCCAACGACCAACAGGGCCGCGACCGTGCCCGCTACCTGCGCTTCGGCATCGCTGGTGGTACACGCCCACAGAAGGGCTTTGAGCGCAAGTTCCTTGGCAGCATCGTGGGCACGCGCACCATCCCCGCAGGTGCGCAGCTGCAGCCCACATCGCTGGTCAAGCGTGACGCCTCGGGTGGTGTCAGCCTCGCCACCATCAAGCGCATCCAGAAGGGGCTAAGCGGCAAGGCACGCGGTGGCTTCTTTGTCGGAACGCCACGTGGTGGCGACCGCCCCCCTGGCATCTACCGCCGCAGCCGTGAGCAGCTGTTCCCCTACTTCATCGCTACCGACCAGCGCGCGCGTTATCAGGCTCGCTTTCCCATGGCTGAGATCGGCCAGAAGGTCGTTCAACGTCGCTTTGGGGTCTACTTACGCAGCAGCCTGGAGAAGGCCCTTGCAACGGCACGCTGAGGCTTACGGGTCCCTTCTGCGCCATAGCACGTGGGTAATTCACGCGCGCGGCTTTCCGCTAGCGTGAGAAAACTCAAACCGCCCTAATGAGAAAGGTTCGCAATAACGCATGACGGCAGACGCCAGCCTCACGATCGCCATGGCCAAGCGCATCGAGCTGTGGCCGTTAGAGCGGCTAAAGCCTTACGACCGCAACGCAAGGACGCATAGCGCGGAGCAGGTCGCGCAGATCGCGGCGTCGATCGTGGAGTTCGGCTTCACCAACCCGATCCTGGTGGACAGCCACGACGGGATCATCGCCGGGCATGGCCGGCTGATGGCTGCGCAGGAGCTGGGGCTGAAGACGGTGCCGGTGGTGGTGCTCGACCACCTGAGCGACCGCCAGCGCAAGGCTTACATCCTTGCGGACAACCAGCTGGCGCTGAACGCGGGGTGGGACACCGACCTGCTGCGGGCGGAGCTGCAGGATCTAACCGAGCAGGAGTTTGATCTGAGCCTGATCGGCTTCAGCGATGAGGAGCTGGCCGACCTGCTGCCGGAGATCGAGGAGCTGCCGCCGGAGGATGCCGATGCCGATGCGGTGCCAGAGCCGCCAGCGGATCCGGTCACCAAGCCGGGAGACGTGTGGCTGCTGGGAAAGCATCGGGTGATGTGCGGGGACTCGACCGCCATCACTGACGTTGAGCGGCTGATGGATGGGAAAAAAGCGCAGTTGATGCACGCTGACCCGCCTTACGGCATGGGCAAGGCGTCGGACGGCGTGGCCAATGACAACCTCTACAACGACGACCTCGACAACTTCCAGATGGAGTGGTGGGCAACCTTCCGCCCTTCTCTCGAGGACAACGCGAGCGGCTACATCTGGGGGAACGCGCCGGAGCTGTGGCGGCTTTGGTACAAGGCTGGGCTGGGCAGCAGCGAGAAGATGGAGCTGCGAAACCAGATCGTCTGGGACAAGAAGGCGATCCCTGGAATGGCCTCAGCCGAGCTGAACCAGTTCCCTGTCGCCAGTGAGCACTGCCTTTTCTTTCAGCTGGGCAATCAACTGATCGGCAACATGAACACTGCCGATTACTGGGAGGGTTGGGAGCCGTTGCGCACCTACCTAGAAAACGAAATGAAGTCGATCGGCTGGAAGGTTGCAGACCTGAACAGAGCCACCGACACCTTCATGGGTGGGCACTGGGTCACCCGCTCTCAGTGGGCTTTCCCAACTGCTGAGCAGTACGCCAAGATCCAAACGGCAGCCAAGGGCCGAGCGTTCAAGCGCGACTACGACCAGCTCAAGCGCGAGACCCGCAGCTACTTCGACAACGCGCATGACGTGATGCGCGACGTGTGGGAGTTTTCACGGGTGACAGGTGAGGAGCGGCATGGCCACGCCACGCCAAAGCCGGTGGCGATGATGGAGCGAGTCATGAAGTCGAGCCTGCCAAGCGGCGGCCTTTGCGTTGAGCCGTTTGGTGGCAGCGGCAGCACGTTGATCGGCGCCGAAGCTGCTGGTCGCGTCTGCTACGCGATGGAGCTGAACCCGGTCTATGTGGACGTGATCGTGAAGCGGTGGCAGCAGTTCACGGGCAAGCGCGCCACGCTGGAGGCGACCGGCGAACCCTTCCCGAGCGACGCATGAACCTGCTGCAGTACGCCAAGGATCGGGGCGTTGAGTACACGCAGCTGAGCAAATGGGCTGGGCAGGGTCGGTTCACAACCGATGCGGTGCGCAAGGACGGCCGCAAGTGGATGGTGGCGGATCCGCAGGAGTTGGACCGGCAGGTGGCTGCGGCCAAGAGCCCCGACCGTGGGGGCCGTGGTGGCGCTCCAGCGATCGACCAATCGCTGCAGCAACAGCAGAACCAGGCCGCGGCCATCCCGTCGTTTGCGCAGTCGCGGGCGATCCGCGAGGCCTACGCGGCGCGGCTGACGCGGCTGGACTTTGACCAGCGATCGGGGAAGCTGGTGGACAAGTCCGAGCTGAAGATGCGGCTGGCCAAGCTGCACATGGCGGTGCGCGACAGCCTGCGCACCATCCCCGACCGGGTGGCGCCTATCGTGGCGGCCGAGACTGACCAGGCGAAGATCCACGCGATGCTGCTGAAGGAGATCGGGCAAGCCTTGGAGGGCTTGGGCAGTGCCATCAGCGATTGACGAGCTGCTGCAGGTATGCCGCGACGCGCTGCGGTTTGAGGCGGACCTGACGGTGAGCCAGTGGGCCGACAGCCATCGGGTTTTGTCGGGCAAGGCCAGCGCGGAGCCTGGGCCGTGGCGCACCGATCGCACGCCATACCTGAAGGAGGTGATGGACTGCCTGAGCACGACCAGCCCGGTGCAGCGGGTGGTGCTGATGGCTGGCGCGCAGCTGGGCAAGACGGAGGGAGGCGCCAACTGGCTGGGTTATGTGATCGACCACGCGCCTGGTCCGATGCTGATGGTGCAGCCGACCGTGGACATGGCGAAGCGGCTGAGCAAGCAGCGGCTGGAAAGCCTGATCACCGAAACGCCGGTGCTGTCGGAAAAGATCGCGCCGGCCCGCTCGCGGGACTCGGGCAACACGATGTTTTCAAAGGAGTTCCCCGGCGGGATGATGATCCTGACCGGGGCGAACAGTGCGACCGGCCTGAGATCGACGCCGTGCCGCTACATCTTCCTGGATGAGGTGGACGCCTTTCCGAGCGATGTGGACGGCGAGGGTGACCCGGTGACGCTAGCCGAGCGGCGGAGCACGACGTTCAGCCGGCGAAAGATCTTCATGACCTCGACCCCGACGGTGAAGGATTTCAGCCGGATCGAGTCGGAATACCTGCTGAGCGACCAGCGGCGCTTTTTCGTGCCGTGTCCCTGCTGCGGCGCGATGCAGTGGCTGAAATGGCCGCAGCTGAAGTGGGAAGACAACGAGCCGAGCACGGTCCGCTACGAGTGCGAGGCCTGCTGCGAACGGTTCTCAGAAAGCCACAAGACGCGGATGCTGACGGCCGGCGAGTGGCGCGCAACGGCACCAGGTGACGGCAAGACGGCCGGCTTCCACATCTCATCGCTCTACAGCCCGCTGGGGTGGAAAAGCTGGGAGGAAGTGGTGGAGGACTTCCTGCGCAGCAAGGGCGACGCACCGCGACTGAAGACCTGGGTAAACACCGTGCTGGGCGAAACGTGGGAGGACGACTACGCCAGCAAGATCAGCGCTGATGGCCTGATGGAACGGTGCGAGCACTACGACCCGCAGGTGCTGCCCGATGCAGCGTTGGCGCTGACGGTGGGCGTGGACGTGCAGGACAACCGCTTTGCGGTGAGCGTGTGGGCGTGGGGCCGAGAGGAGGAAGGCTGGTTGATCTACCACCAGGAGATCTACGGCGACCCGGCCCGGCCTGAGCTGTGGAAGCAGCTGGACGAGGTGGTGCTGCGCGAGTGGCAGCACGGCACCGGCGGCAAGTTGCGGCCGGACGTGGTGGCGATCGACTCGGGCGGTCACTTCACCAGCGAGGTCTACGCCTACGCGCGCGAGCGGGCGCGGCAGGGCGTGGTGGCCATCAAGGGCCAGAGCCAGCGGGGCAAGCCACCCATCGGCAAGGCCAGCAAGGTGGACGTGAACTTCAAGGGCAAGACGCTGAAGCGCTCGGCGCTGGTCTACCCCGTGGGCAGCGACACTGTGAAGACGACGCTCTTCGGACGACTGCGCCACAACGACAAGGGCGCCGGCTACCTCCACTTCCACATGGATGCGACGGCGGAGTATTTCGAGCAGCTGACGGCAGAGAAGCAGGTGCTGCGTTACAGCCGCGGCGGCTTCCCGGTGCGCGAGTGGGTGAAGAAACCAAGTGCGCGCAACGAGGCGCTCGACTGCTTGGTCTACGCCTTCGCGGCGTTAAATCTGATGTACCAGCGGTACGACCGAAGAACCATCTGGGACCAGCTGGAGAAGCGCCTGCAGAATGGGGATGTTGAGCCCCGCAAGCCGCGCCTAAGATCGGGTGGAGCCGGAGCTTCGGCGTTCGTCAACAGCTGGTGAGGCCGTGAACATCCCTGCCCAGATCAGAGCCGGCGACACGGTGAAGTGGCGGGATGTTGCTGGCCGCGACAACCTGGGCAACCCGATCAGCAGCAGCGACGGCTGGGGGCTCTTCTACTACCTGCGAACCAACACCGCGAGCGAAGGCGCGACGGTGACGGGTGCGGCCTACGGGACCGGGTGGGAGTTCACGATCTCGCAGGCCACCAGCGCGGCGTTTGATGCCGGGCAGTGGTATTGGCAGGCCGAGGCGCGCAAGAGCGGTGTGCATGTGACGCTCGGCGCCGGGCAGCTCGATGTGCTGCCTGCGCTGAGCTACACGGGCACACCTGGCGCGTTCGACGGCCGGAGCCAGGCGCAGAAGGATCTCGACGCGGTGCAGGGTGCGATCCGCGCGATGGTCGCGGGCGGTGCGGTGGCCGAGTACACGATCGGCAGCCGGCGTCTGAAGAAGATGGAGCTGGCCGACCTGTTGACGCTGGAAGGCAAACTGAAGGCTGAGGTGAAGCGCGAGCAGGCCGCGGCCTTGGCTGCCAATGGCTTGGGCAACCCCCATAACCTGTTCGTGCGCTTCTGATGGGCATCCGATCCTCAATCCTTGGCTGGCTGCAGCGGGGCACGCCCGAGCCGACAAAGCCAATTCGGCGCCGGATGTATGAGGGCGCAAAGTTCAGCCGGCTGACAGCTGACTGGGTGACGGGTAACACCAGCGCTGACAGCGAGGTTTATGGGTCAGCGCAGAAGCTGCGCGATCGTGCGCGTCAGCTGTGCCGCGATAACGACTACGCGCGGCAGGCGTTGCGTGCGATTGAGGGCAATGTCGTTGGGCAGGGCATCCCGTTCCAGGCGCAGGTGCGGATGCTGCGCGGTGGACGGCTGGACTCTGGCGTCAACGATGCGATTGAGGGCGCATGGCGCCAATGGACTAAGGCAAAGCATTGCCACACCAGCGGCAAGCTGACGTTCCACGACATTGAGCGCTTAGCGGTGCGGGCCTGCTCTGAGTCAGGCGAGGTGTTCATCCGCCTGGTGAAGCAACCATTTGGCGGCTCGGCTGTGCCACTGGCGCTGGAGGTGCTGGAGGCGGACCTGCTCGATGACGGCCTTAACGGCCGCAGCCAGCAAGGCAACGAGATCAGGATGGGCGTCGAGGTGGACACCTGGGGGCGCCCGGTGGCGTACCACTTCTTGGCTTATCACCCCGGCGACTATCAGTTCAGCAACCAGCAGATCTCAACGCAGCGCCACAAGCGCGTGCCTGCCGAGGAGGTGATCCACCTCTACCGGATGGAGCGGCCCGGCATGACGCGTGGCATCACATGGTTTGCCAGCGCAATCCAGCGGCTGCACCACCTGTCCGGTTACGAGCAAGCCGAGATCGTGCGGGCACGGGCGAGCAGCGCACTGATGGGCTTCATCACTTCGCCCGAGGGTGAGCTGATGGGCGATGAGGTGATGGAAGGCGAGCGGGTCTCAAACTTTGAGCCCGGCGTGTTCAAGTATCTGGCGCCTGGCGAAAGCGTCACGGTGCCGCAGCTGGATGCACCGGATGGGCAGTTTGAGCCGTTCCTGCGGGCGATGCTGCGGGCCATGGCGGCTGGCATCGGCTGCAGCTACGAGACGGTAAGCCGGGACTTCAGCCAGACGAACTACAGCAGCAGCCGGCTGAGCCTGCTTGAGGACCGCGACCACTGGCGGATCCTGCAGAACTGGCTGGTCGAGAACCTGCACCAACGGGTGTTTGACGTGTGGCTCGACATGGCAGTGCTGAGCGGCGCGCTGCCGCTGCCGAACTACGAGATCCAAGCTGATCGCTACAAGGCAGTGAGATGGATGCCGCGCGGTTGGGCATGGGTGGATCCAGCCAAGGAGGTTGATGCCTACGCGATGGCTGTGCGCAACGGCTTCAAGACGCTGAGCGAAGTAGTGGCTGAACAGGGTGGCGACATTGAGGAGCTGATGCGCGCACGCCGTCAGGAGCTGGACGATGCCGAAGCACTGGACCTGAAGTTTGACACCGACCCTGGCTCAGATCCTGCGCCGGCGACTACCCCGGCTGAGTCGACCGATAATGTGACAGACAACCCGGACAACACCGATGGATCTATTGCGTGACCTAGAAGGGCAACTGTTGAAACGCTCCGAGGTTGCTGACTTCACGGTCAGCGAAGACGAGCGTTCGATTGAGTTCCCATTTTCCAGCGAGTTCCCGGTCGCTCGCTACTTCGGCAATGAAGTGCTGTCTCATGATGAGCGCAGCGCTGATCTGTCGCGCCTTAACGATTCCGCGCCGCTGCTGTTCAACCACGACCCCAACAAGGTGATCGGTGTTGTTGAGCGTGCATGGATCGACGGCGAGAAAAAGCGTGGCTATGCCACGGTAAAGTTCAGCCGTAATGCGTTTGCGCAAGAAGTGCTCGCAGATGTACGCGATGGCGTCTTGCGTAATGTGAGCTTTGGCTACGCGATCAACGAAATGGAGCAACGCGGCAGCGGTGATTTCGTCGCTACCAGCTGGGCTCCCTACGAGATCAGCGTGGTTAGCATACCTGCAGACCCAACGGTCGGCGTCGGGCGTGCTCTCGACGCTCAACCTGCGGCCACCGCCGCATCAACACCCCCCCAACCAGAACCTGAGGTTCCGATGGAAAACACCCCTGACATCTCAGCGGTGCGGGCTGAAGCGGCTGCTGAGGCTGCCAAAGCTGAGCGCGCCCGCATTGCCGGCATCACTGCCCTGACTGAGAAGCACGGCATGGCTGATCTCGGCCGCCAGCTGATCGAGGGTGGCCGTAGCCTCGATGAGGCCCGTGCTGCTGTTCTCGAAAAGATTGGCGCCAAGGTTGAGCCTGTGGCTGAGAAAGCTTCCGACATCGGCATGTCTGAGAAGGAAGTGCGCGAGTTCTCCTTCCAGCGCGCCATCAACGCTCTGGCCAACCCCCAGGATCGCAAGCTGTGGGAAGCCGCTGCCTTCGAGCGTGAGTGCTCCGAGGCTGCTGCCGCCAAAGCTGGCAAAACCGCCCAGGGCATCATGGTGCCCAACGAGGTGCTGCGCCGCGACCTGACCGTGGGCTCTGCCTCTGCCGCTGGCGATCTGGTCGGCACCGACTTCCGCCCCGGTTCGTTCATCGAGCTGCTGCGCAACCGCTCCGCCTTGGCTGGCCTCGGCGTGACCAGCCTGACCGGCCTGAGCGGCAACGTGGCGATCCCCCGTCAGACCGGCGCCGCTACCGCCTACTGGGTGGCTGAGTCTGGCTCTCCTACTGAGAGCAACCAGACCGTCGATCAGGTCAACATGTCGCCCAAGACCGTGGGCGCCTTTACCGACTACAGCCGTCGCCTGATGCTGCAGTCCAGCATCGACGTGGAGCAGATGATCCGCCAGGATCTCGCCACCGTGCTGGCTCTGGAGATCGACCGCGTAGGCCTCTACGGCCTGGGCAACAGCAACCAGCCCCTGGGCATCAAGCTGACCACCGGCATCAACACCAAGGACTTCGCCGCCAACACCCCGACCTACGCCGAGGTGGTGGAAATGGAGAGCCTGATCGCTGCCGACAACGCCGACATCGGCGCCATGGCCTACCTGATGAACGCCTCCATGCGTGGCGCTCTGAAGACCAAGGACAAGGGCACCGACACCGGCGCCTATGTGTTCGAGCCCGGCGGCACCGTCAACGGCTACAACGCCGTGGTGTCCAACCAGGTGGCTACAAACGACATCTTCTTTGCCGTTTGGAGCCAGCTGATCATGGGCATGTGGTCTGGCCTGGATCTGACCGTGGATCCTTACACCCACAGCACCAGCGGCACCGTGCGCGTGGTGGCTCTGCAGGATGTGGACTTCGCTGTCCGTCATCCTGAGGGCTTCTGCCGCGGCAACAACACCCTCTGATCTGATGGAGGCGGGGCCGGGTAACACCGGCCCTTAACCAGCATGGAGATTGAGATTCTGAGAACCACGATGGTGGGCGGCCAACTCGCAAGGGTTGGCGCAAAGCTGGACGCGAGTCTGGCCGATGCACGCCTGCTGATCGGGATCGGCAAGGCGGTCGCGGCCAGCATTGCTGCCGAGTTCGCGCCTGAGCCAGAGTCGGTAGTGGCTCCCAAACGCAAACCCCGCACTAGGTGACCCCAATGGCGATCTTTCAACAAACCCTTGAAAAGCTGGAGCACTTCACGCTCCTGGCTACTACGACCATCACCGGCACTGGCAACCAGACCGGCGTTGATCTGCATGAGTACGACGGCGACATTCAGATCATCCTGTCCGGCACTGCTGCTGGCGCTGGCGCTGATCTGACCTTCCGCATTGAAGAGTCCGACGACAACAGCACCTTCACGGCTGCCACCGGCGGCAGCTTCACCGCTATCGGCAACACTGCCTCCAAGCAGGTGAAAACCCTCAACCGTGACGAGCTGAAGCGTTACGTTCGTCTGAGCTGCACCGCTGAGACTGGCACCGCTTCCAGCGCTGTTACCTGCTTCGGCTTCGGCCTGAAGAAGTACGGCTGATGGCTCTAACTGAGGATCTCACTCAGTTCCTTGCCGATTTCGGCGTCAGCTGCACAGCTGGCGCCGTTACGGCATTGGGCCTTCTGGACATGCCAACGCAGGTGGTGGCCGGCGACATGGTGCTGAGCACCGACTACAGCCTGACGGCGCGCGCTGCTGATTTCGGCGGCCTGCTGTTTGGCGACGGCATCACGGTGGATGGGGTCAACTACCAGGTGCGCGAGGTGCGCAAACTGGACGATGGCGCCATGGTCGAGATCGGCCTGCAGCGCTTGGCGCCGAGCAGCACCGCACCGGGCCAGAACCCGCGGACATTCGGCCTGTCAGATCTGACCGATGTGGAGCTGACCAGTCCCACAGCCGGCGAGGTGCTGAAGTACGACGGCGCGCAATGGGTGGATGGCCAGGACGAAGGCACGGCCTACGTGTTCACGCAGTCATCGCCGGCCGCAACCTGGACGATCAACCACAACCGCGGCGTGGTTCCGTCGGTGGAGGTGTTCGACAGCGGCAGCCAGGAGATTGAAGCCGATGTGTCGCATCCCAGCGTGAACACCACGGTTATCGTGTTTGCAGTCCCCGTCGCTGGCTTCGCGAGGCTGATCTGAGATGCCTAAGAAGATCTTCACAGACTTCGACTTCCAGTCGGTCTCCAAAGTCATCAACCTGCCCAGCCCGTCAGCTACAGGCGACGCGGTGCCGAAGTCCTATGTGGACTCTCTGGTCGAAGGCTTGGCATGGAAGGACGGCTGCCGAGTCGCCACCCAGTCGAACCTGAACCTGGCCAGCCCTGGCGCCACGATCGACGGCATCACGATGGCGTCGGGCGACCGCATCCTGGTGCGGGCTCAATCGACAGCATCAGAAAACGGCATCTACATCTGGAACGGGGCCGCCAGCGCTGCTACGCGCTCGCTGGACGCCAGCACCTTCCCCGAGCTGGAGCAAGCCATCACAACGGTCGAGGAAGGCACCAGCGCCGCCACGACCTACCGGCAGGATCAGATCAACGGCACGATCGGTTCCAGCAACATCAGCTGGGTCACGTTCGGCACCGCAGCACCAGCCGCCAGTGAGACCACTGCTGGCGTTGCTGAGATTGCCACCCAGGCCGAGGTTGACGCTGGCACTGATGACGCCCGCATCGTCACCCCGTTGAAGCTGGCTACCTACAGCGGAAGGATTCGCAAATATGTCGCCAACTTTGGTGATGGCTCTGCCACCAGTTATGTCATCACCCACAACTTCAACACCCGCGACGTACAGGTATCGGTATTCCCCAACTCCGGCACCTACGATGATGTGGTGGTTGACGTGGGTCGCACTAGCGTCAATGAAGTTACGCTGGTATTTGCCACTGCCCCTAGCAGTAATGCTTACCGCGTCGTGGTGGTTGGCTGATGGCTAGGCAATTCCTAACTGACATTGAACTTACAGCGCAGCGTGAGTTGCGGTTTGAGGATGCCGACTCCTCCAATTACGTAGGTTTCAAGTCACCTGCAACGGTCGGCACTAGCTTGGTATGGACACTACCTGCCACTGATGGCACAAGCGGGCAGGTGCTTAGTACCAACGGCTCTGCTGTACTTTCGTGGGCAACTGCTGGCGGCGGCGGATCCGTTGGCGTTGACCCCGTTATCGCTGGGATGATCTTCTGATGGCTGCTCCAAACCTCAAGTCACCTACGACGATCCTGGGACGCACAGCCCGTTATGCCGTCACGGGGAGCTTGGCCGCCGCTCTAACCAACAGCGCCGCCAGCGGTAAGGTGCTGAAGATCAACAGCATCTTCTGCGCCAATGTGGATGGCGTGAATGCCGCTGACATCAGCGTGTCGATCTACGACGGCACCACGGATCGCTACATTGCCAGGACGATTGCAGTGCCTGCTGACGCTACGCAAGTGCTCAGCACTAAAGAAACGTATTTCTACCTAGAGGAAGGCGACAGCATCCGCGCCTTGGCCAGTGCGGCAAGCGACTTGGAACTGGTGATCGGCTACGAGGAGATCAGCTAATGAGACTTGGACTGATTGGCGGAACGGATAGCAAGCGCACCAGCGGGGTGTATCAGCCCGAGGACGTGGTGGCGTTGCAAGATGCCAAAAAGTACGTCTCGCGCTTTGGTTATGACGGCGTTTTCAACGCTTTGACCAGCTCTGGCGCTGAAGAGGGCTTTGATGTTAGCCGTGACGGACGCTATGTCTATGTTGCGGTGCGTGGTACGCGAACTACTGCAACCATCTTTCAGTACGAATGCACAACACCTTGGAATCTTGCAACGATCACCTACTCCAGTAAAAGCCTAGTCGTTGGCGATTATGAACTTAACTGCAATGGCATCGCTATCAGTGATGATGGCACCCGCCTTTATTTCACCGGGTATAATGTAGATACCGTGTGGTCTTGCACATTATCCACGCCTTACGATCTTGCCACTGCCACAGTTGACGTAAAGAAAGTCTACGTCGGCGGGCAAGACACAGTGCCGAGCACGCCATTCTTTGGCGACAGCGGCACCAAGATGTATGTCATGGGTACCAACAATGACACGGTGTATCAGTACACACTAAGCACTGCTTGGGACGTCACCACGGCTACTTACGCCAGCAAAAGTTTCAGTGTCACGACGCAAGATACTACACCGCAAGGCATTTTCTTTAAGAGTGATGGCCTGGCTTTTTACATGGTTGGGCAAACGACCGATACCGTTTATCAATATACTTTAAGCACTGCTTGGGACATTAGCACTGCAAGTTACGCCAGTCTTAGCTTTTCTGTCGCCACGCAGGAAACGTCGCCTCGCGCATTGTTCTTCACGTCAGGCGGCAGCAGGATGTTTGTCATCGGTACAAGTGGCGACGACGTTAATGAATACAATCTAGGTACCTCCTGGGATGTCAGCACAGCATCTTTTGTGCGCGTGTCTGCGACAGTCGGTGAAGCAACTCCTACCGGACTCTGGTTCAAGGAAGATGGCTTTAAAATGTATATCACTGGACAAGGCAACGACACTATTAGAGAGTTTTCGTTGTCATCAGCCTTTAACGTATCCACAATTTCTTTTGTACGCTCACTATCTATTGGATTTGAAGCCAATCCCACAGGTATAACTTTCAAGGACGACGGTACTGAGTTATATGTTTTAGGTCAGACAAATGACACTGTTTACGAAATCCAACTCGGCACTGCATGGGACATCAGCACTGCCAAGGGATTTATTTATGTATTTGCTACAGAAAGTGCTCCTCGCGGTATTCACATCAACAGCGATGGAACCCTGCTATTTCTTGCCGGCACTGCCTCTAACAACATTCGTAAATACACACTTTCTACTGCCTACGAGGTGGGAACTGCCACATTGTCCCAGAGCTTTGCATTGACGGGAGCCCTTGGAGTTCACGTTACTGCGGACGGTCGAACCATGTACGCATCCACTAGCGACACTGCCTTAAATGGAGGAAGACAAGTTAGGCAGATTTCAATGACATCACCTAACGATCTGACAACGGCATCTCTTAATACCACGGAATTGATTGCATTTTATGGTTTGACCGGACCAGTTGGTCTGGTGTGGGGCGTCCGCGTATCGCCTGATAACACTCGTATGTTTGCGCTCACCGACAGTGCGCAGGGCCTATACCAATTCTCTCTGAGGTTTGCGTGATGCTCTACTCCTTCCACGGCAATCGCCCTGCCCCGCTCCCCTTCCGCATCACCTTGCCCAACGGTTTCACCCGCACCGATCCGAGCACCTTCACCGAGGATGAGATCCTCATTGCTGGTTTCACCGGCCCCTATGTTGAACCGCCTTACGACCCTGCCACGCAGCAACTCGATTGGGTGGATGGTGCGCTCGTGGTCGTCGCTAAGCCACCGGCACCGCCTGAGTCTGAGCCACTGGACCTGACCGCAACAGCCAACGGCATCCTCGCCGCTGCTGCGACGGGTGATGCGGAGTCACTGGCGAAGCTGTTGAATGATTTGGTCATGGCAGCAAGACAATGACAACCCGCCGTGAGACCATCCTGGCTGCCGTCCGCACGGCGCTTACCGACACCACCGGCGTCGGCACGCGGATCTACCGCACGCGGGTGGAACCAATCGCGCGTGAGGAGAGCCCGGCGATCGTGGTGGAGCCGATCAGCGACACGGCGCAGCAGAACACCAGCCTGCCAACGCTCGACTGGTCGATGACGGTGCGGGTCAGTGTGATCGTGCGCGGGGCCATCCCGGACCAGCAGGCCGACCCGATCATCGAGAGCCTGCACAGCAAGCTGATGGCCGACCTGACGCTGGGCGGCTACGCGATCGACGTTCAACCCACGAATGTCACCTTCGTCTTTACCGAGGCTGATGGCGCAGCCGGTGAGATCCAGTGCGACTATCGTGTGCTGTATCGGACCTCTGTCACAAATCTCGCGAGCTGATCATGGCTACGATGGTGGACGAATACTGGGGTCAGGGAGGCTCTTACCTCTTGGACCCCAAAACCGGCAAGCGGAAGCTCATCGAGCGGACGGAGCCGGCCAATCCCTCTGAACCCCAACCCGAGGAACTGAGCGATGGCTCTGACACGCAAAAGACTGATCCAGGTTAAAAAGGAAGCCACCTACGGGACGGACAGCACCCCGGCAGGTACCGACGCCCTGCTGGTGCGGAACCTTGAGATCACTCCGATCGAGGCTGATGTGGTCAGCCGTGATTTAATCCGTCCTTACCTTGGCAATAGCCCGCAACTGCTGGCCAATAGCCGGGTGAGCATTACATTCCAGGTGGAGATGGCGGGCTCCGGCACTGCTGGCACTGCCCCCCGTTACGGCGCCATCCTGCAGGCTTGTGCCATGTCGGAGACGATCGTGGCCAGCACCAGCGTCACCTATGCGCCGGTAAGCAGCGCGTTCAGCTCTGCGACGATCTACTTCAACAACGACGGCATTCGCCACATCCTGACCGGCTGCCGCGGGACATTCACGCTAAACGCCGAGGTGGGGCAGATCCCGACCATTGACTTCACGATGGTGGGCATTTACAACGCGCCGACCGATACGGCGTTGCCTTCCACCACCTACAGCGCGCAGGCCAGTCCCTTGATCTTTAAGCAGGGCAACACGTCCGCCTTCCAGTTCTTCAGCTACGCCGGCTGCCTCCAGTCGGTCACTTTTGAGATTGCCAACAGCACTGTCTACCGCGAGCTGGTTGGCTGCACGAAAGAGGTCATGATCACTGATCGTAAACCGGCCGGTACGGTCATGATCGAGGCCCCCACCCTGGCCACCAAGGACTACTTCGGTATCGCCCAGACCGAAACCACCGGCAACCTGACCTTCCTGCACGGCACCACCGCCGGCAACCGCGTCACGCTCACCGCCGGCCAGTGCGATATTTCCAACCCAACCTATGGGGATCAGGATGGCGTACAGATGCTTAGCATCCCGTATGTTGCCGTTCCGACCACGGCCGGCAATGATGAAGTGAGCCTCGCTTTCACCTGATAGGAGCATCCTCCATGGCGTTTGTTCTCAAGCAATCCGACACCTACATCTGGCCAATCACATTCGACGTTCCCGTCGATGGTGGTCGGCACGAACGGCAAACCTTTGACGGTGAGTTCAAGCGCCTTTCGCAGAGCAAGATCGCACCGATGGTGGCTGAGCTGCAGAAGCTCGAGGATCTTGGCGACCTAGATCGGATCACCGAGATCGCGGGCGAGCTGCTGGTTGGCTGGTCTGGCGTGACTGGTGACGACAGCAAAGAGATTCCTTTTAGCCAGAAGGCGCTCGACCAACTGCTCGAGGTGCCGTTCCTCGCGGTGGCGGTGCTCAAGTCCTACATGGACAGCATCAAGGGAGCCAAGAGAAAAAACTGACCGAGGCCGCTGAGCATTGGGCCAGCGGCGGAGTGGTGGACGAAACCGATGCTGACGCTGCTGCTCTGGGGATTGTGATGCCTGAGCCGGAGCCGGAGCACTTCGAGGTATGGGAGGAGAACTGGACGGTCGTTCAAATGTTTCTGCGATGCCAGACGCAGTGGCGCACCACCATGAACGGCGTGCTGGGCCTCGATTATGGGGCAGTGGCGTGGCTCTTTAAGATGTACGCAGTGAAAGACCCGCGCGAACTGCTGGAGGATCTGCAGATCATGGAAGCGGCCGCGATGCTGACCATCAACAACCGGAGCAGTTGACATGGCCATGAACATGGACGCCATGCTCCGCATCAAGGCGGACGTTCAGGGCGAGAACAACATCCGGCGCCTTGGCAACTCCATGCAGGGTCTGCAGGGGCAGGCCAAGAACGCTGCCATGAACTTCAGCAGCCTGAAGGGCGCTGTGATGGGCTTCGGTGCTGCGATTGCCGGCAGCGCCATCGTGGGCGGCCTTACTGCCATCGTGAAAAAATCGATCGATGCAGGCGATGAGCTGTTTAATCTGCAGGCAAAAACTGGTATCGCTGCCAAGGCGCTCATTGGCTTGGGCAATGCCGCCAAGCTGGCAGACGTGGATCAGGGCACCCTTGCCAAGGGTCTCACCAAGCTGAGTGTGAATCTGGTCAAAGCGGCCGAGGGCAACGATGATCTAGCGCGGAAATTCCAAGCGCTTGGCGTGAAGGTCAAAGACTCCAACGGTCAAGTTGTACCAGCCGACAGGGCGCTAAAGCAGATCGCTGATCGCTTTGCTGACATGCCTGACGGCGCGCAGAAGGCGGCCGCAGCCGTTGCACTGTTCGGCAAGTCTGGCGCCGAGCTGATCCCGCTGCTGAATGAAGGCGCAACCAGCATGGAAAAGTTCACCTACAAGGTGGGCGATGATTTCGCGGCGCGCTCTGATTTGTTCAATGACACGATCACCGAATTAGGCATCAAGGCGCAGGGCTTTGGGCTTGAACTGACCGATGCGTTGCTGCCGGCGCTGCAATCAATCCTTGAGGTGTTTGGCGATCTGTTCGACACGGATCAGGATTGGACGGCGCTGTTTAAGGTGATCGAGGGCGTTATCCGCGGCATTGCAGTTGCGATCTACATTGTGGTCAAGGCGGTAGACGTGCTGATCAAGAACGTGGTGGCCGCGGTGCAGGCTGCTGGCCAGGCCTTGTCGGGTGATTTTGGCGCCGCTTGGCAGACCATTACCAGCCGAGTAAGCAGCGGCATTGAGGAGCAGAAAAAAATCCTGGCCGACCTCAACAAACTGGCATTTGGCTCTGCCCCCTCCCCCGGCACCGGCCGGCGGACAAGTGGGCGCTCGATGGGACTCGACACGACTGACGCCGACAGGAAAGCAGATGCAGAAGCCAAGAGGCGAGCCGCTGAGGCCAAGCGTGCTGCAGCTGAACAGGAGCGACTGGAAGATCGCCGTGCCAGCCTGACGCAGCGGGCCATCAGCCTGCAAGAGCAGCTGCAGAACAGCGTTGCCGACGTGGCCGCAGCTTATAAAAGCGTGGGCGCTTCGCCGGTTGATCAGCTGCTTCTCGATCGCAATGGGGCCATCACCGAGAACGAGCGCCAAGTCAAGCAGCTCACCTTGAGCGTGGTGGAACTGGTGCGCGAGATCAACGAAGCAGGTGGTTCGATTGACGCGGAGCCCTACAAGGACCTGATTGACAAGCTGTATGCAGGTAATCTGGCGCTTGCCGATAGGAACTACCAGCAGGGGCTCAAAGATTTGCTGCCCAGTCTGGCCGACTACGACGCCAAGATTGCCGAAGTAACGCGCGGCAAAACTGAGCTGACGGAGCTGGAGAAGCTGAACGCAGAGGTGAACCTGCTTCAGCTGGACATCCTGGCCCAAACCAACCCGGCACTGGCTGAGCATGTGCGGCTCCTCCGCGAGCGTGCCAAGGCATTAGACGATGCAACTAAGAAGCAAAAAACTGACAGCGAATCAATCGGCGCCGGTATTCGCGACCGCTTGCAGGATTATTACAACAGCGTGAAGGATCTTGGTGGCGCCATTGGTGATGCCGTGGTAAGTGGCCTTAAGGGCCTTGAGGATCAGCTGACGGCATTTGTGACCACGGGCAAGGCAAACTTTAAAGAGCTGGCTGCCAGTATCCTTTCAGACCTAGCGCGGATCGCGCTGCGCGCAGCGATCATCGGACCGATCGTGAAGGCGATCGGCGGCCTGTTCCCTGGCTTTAAGTTTGCCACTGGCGGCATCATGACCAGCGACGGCCCCCTGCCGCTCAAGAAGTACGCCCGCGGCGGCATCGCCAACAGCCCTCAACTGGCCATGTTCGGCGAGGGCTCGATGCCCGAGGCCTACGTGCCCCTGCCTGATGGCCGGCGCATCCCCGTGGCGATGAAGGGCGGCGGCGGTGGCAACAGTGTGCAGGTGGACAACATCACCATCAATGTTGAAAACAGCGGCGAGCAGCTGAGTCCAGCGGCTCAAAAGCAAATCGCCGGCCAGGTTCGCGGTATTGTGTTGGCAACCCTCGTTGACCAGCGCCGTGGTGGAGGCGTCCTGCGATGAGCTACCTCACATTCAACGATATTCCTCTTACCACTGCTAGCACCGTCAAGCGGAACAAGCGTTTTCAACGTGCTGCCTTCGGCGATGGCTACAGCCAGATCATGGCAGATGGCCTTAATGCCGAAAAGGAAGTCTGGAGCTGCCGCACCGACATCCTAGAAAGCACGGATGCTTTCACCATCGAAGCCTTGCTAAAGCGCAGCGCCGATACCCCTATAAGCTGGAGCCCACCTGATACCAGTAAATCGTTTGTGGCGCAGTTTAGCGCGGGAACCCTGATTTTGGGTTACACAAACATAAGCAGCTTGGTACTAACAGGTTACACACGTCCTGCAAACTACACCGCTAACCTCGTAAGCGGCGTGCTTACCAGTGTGACCATCGCTAACAGCGTACCAATCACCATCGCGCTCACCGAAAGTCCTAAGAACTACTTACTGCGTGACGGCTGGCAACTCTCTTATGTAAGCTGCAACCGCTACGAACTAGCTTACGAGCTGGAGCGCATCTACGTATGACGCAACAGCCACCTAATGCCGAAACGATTAAATCCCGTCTAGCAACGGTAGTAGACCTCTACACCCTAGACATCACGGTATTACTTCCACCCGGCAGCACCGACCAAGCCATTTACCGCTTCTGCAACTGGAGCCAAGTCAACGGCTCGGATATCGCCTACCAAGGTGATACCTACACCGCGCTACCGCTTGAAGCGTCGGGCTTCGAGCGCAACACCAGCGGTCAGCTGGCTCGCCCCAGCATCACTTTTGCCAACATCGGCCTCGCCATTACCGGCCTCGCCAACACCTACGACGACCTCGTTGGTGCAACCGTCAGCCGCATCCGTACACTCACCACCTACCTCGACGGCCAACCCGGCGCAGACCCTGATGCCTACTGGGGCCCAGACGAGTGGATCATCGAGCAAAAAAGCGGCGAGAACAAACTGGCGGTCACGTTCCAGCTCGCCGTTGCCTTCGACCTAGAAGGCCGCAGCCTGCCGGCCCGCCGAATGCTGCGCGAACAATGCCAGTGGACTTACCGCAGCAACATCGGCTGCCACTACAGCGGCTCCAACTACTGGGACGTCAACGACAACTCCGTCGCATCGCTCAGTAACGACGTATGCGGCAAGCGACTGGAGAGCTGCAAACTGCGCTTTGGCGCTGGTAGCCGCCTACCGTTCGGGGGATTCCCCGGCCTCGTTGATAAGTCAGGTTGATGCTTTCCACTTACAGCAACCCGCTTACGCAGCAGCAGATCGCCGCCATCCGCGCCGCTGCCGAGGCCGCCTTCCCCATTGAGGCGTGCGGATTTGTCCTGCGTACCGGCGAAGTCATCACCTGCAGCAACACCGCCACCCTGCCGGACACCTTCACCATCTCAGCCACCGAGACAGCGCAATACCTTGACGACGCCCTGTGCAGCTGGCACTCCCACATCCAGTTTCCGCGCCTATCCGAGGCCGATATCCGCGCATCCAAAGCACTCAACCTGCCCTACGCGGTCTGGGATTGCTCCAGCGCGCTGATGTTTTGGCTGGATCCGTCGCAAGATGCCGGCCTAATCGGCCGACCTTGGGCCTACGGCGTCCATGACTGCTACAGCGCCGTCCGCGACTGGTACTGGCAGCAGCACGCCTACGCCATGAACGACTACCCCCGCCAATACGAAGGCGAGTGGAACGACCGGGGCTTCACGCACTTCGAGGACAACTTCGCCGCAGAGGGTTTCACCAAACTGCCGCCTACCGCAGTGCTTCAACGCGGTGACGTCCTGCTGATGCGTATCCGCAACGATGTTTGCTGCAACCACGTCGCCGTACTGGAAGATCCGGCCGCCAACCAGCTGTACCAGCACTTGGTCGGCCGCCTATCCGGTCTTAGCACTTACAGCCCCTACTTCAGGGAGCAGACCTATGCTGTCCTGAGGAGGTCTGCGTGATGGTAACGGTCCGTTTGCTGGGTGAAGCAGGGCGCCGTTTTGGCCGCGTATTCCGCCTTGCTGTTGGCAGCGCCGCCGAAGCCATCCGCGCTCTGTGCGTCCAACTGCCCGAACTGCGCCTGTTCTTGGTCAACAGCGCCGAAAACGGCATCGCCTGGCGCGTCGTCACCGAAGACCCGATGGGCCTCTCCGAAGACGAACTCGACTGGCCCTGCAGCAAGCGCGTGGTATTGGCACCTCAGCCAGTGGGGCGTGGCGGCGTAGGTAGGATCATCGCCGGGGTTGTACTAATCGCCGCCGCTGTATTTCTCGGCCCAGCCGGAGCAATCATCGGTGGTATCGGAAGCGGATTCTTTGGGGCGACCGTGGCTACTGCAGTCGGCAGTATCGGCCTCAGCTTGGTATTTGGCGGCGTTGCCCAGCTGCTCACCCCTACACCGAATATGCCTGGGGCAAATTACGGCTCCACCACGCAAGCCGACCGTTCCGATCAACTCAAAAGCGCCCTATTCGATAAATCCAACGCCAATACCGCCCAAGGTGACGTGGTGCCGGTGCTTTACGGCGAACGACTGATCGGCTCTTTGGCCGTGCTTAGCTTTGGCGTCGAAATTCAGAACAGCATCTGATGGACAATATTCGCGTTGAAGGTGCTGGCGGTGGTGGGGGGCAGACCGTAGTCCAGCAGACAATTATTGCACCAACGCGCACCCCAACGGAGGAAAGCAACAACCTCTTTTCGACAGCCTTCGCCAAAACCGTCTACGCCATTTCCGAAGGCGAGATCGAAGGTTTCCCCAATGGCATCGAAAAGGATACCTACCTAGATTCCACGCCGATTAAAAACACGGATGGAACTGCAAACTTCACCGGTTACACACTCGATTACCGCGCCGGCACAGACGAAACCCAAACACCCCTAACCGGTTTTTCAACAGTAGAAACTGCGGTCGGAGTTAGTACCGCAGTTACTACCGCTATAGGGCCAATTACGCGCACAATTACCGATGCCGACGTGGAACGCTGCCGCGTCGTAATTTCGCACACCGCACTCCAGTCAACCAATCAAAGCAACGGTGACATCACTGGAACTAGCGTCGCCTACCGCATCGCTGTTAGCGCCAACGGCGGCCCCTTCGTAACTGTCACAGAGCCGACTGTAAGCGGCAAAAGCAACAGTGAATTCCAACGCGCATACGAGTTCGATCTTACTGGTACTGCACCGTGGGCCATCCGCGTCACACGCCTAACCGCCGATAGCGGCAGTGCCTATCTACAAAACGGCATCGTCTGGCAGAGCTACACCGAAATCGTCGACGAGAAGTTCGCCTACCCCAACACCGCCCACCTGGGACTCAAGGTTGACGCACGCCAGTTCAACTCCATTCCCGATGTAAGTCTGCGCCTGCGCGGCAAGCGCGTTCAAGTACCGCAGAACTACGACCCAACTACCCGCACTTACAGCGGCCTCTGGAACGGCACGTTCAAAACTGCGTGGACCGACAACCCAGCCTGGATCTTTCGCGACATTGTTCTCAATCCCCGCTTCGGCGTAAGGCGGTATGTCTCGTCAATCGCCATTGACCCCTGGTTCCTTTACACCATTTCGCAGTATTGCGACGAGCAGGTCTACGACGGCCAAGGCAGCACCGAACCCCGCTTCACCTGCAACGTCTACCTCCAAAACGCTGGCGCAGTTTTTGAAGTTCTTAATTCTCTTGCCTCAGTTTTTCGCGGTCTTATTTACTACGCCGACAACAAGCTCTACCTAACGCAGGATCGCCCGCAACCTCCGGTACAACAATTCAGCGAAGCCAACGTAATCCAAGAAGTTGGCGAAGACGGTCAAGTCACCGCACCGTGCTTCAACTACAGCAGCAGCGCCCGCACCGCCCGCAAAACAGTCTGTATTGCCAACTGGGACGACCCGGCGCAGAACTACAGCAGCGTCGTCGAATACCTGCAAGATGACGAGCTACTCCAGCGCCTCGGCTACAACCCCGTCGATCTGCGCCTCTTGGGCGTCACGTCACGCGGCCAAGCCCTTCGCGCAGCAAAGCACACGCTATTTAGCAACCGCTACGAAACCGAAACCGTCAGCTTCCGCATCGCCGCCGAAGGTTTGGCCAGCAGCGTCGGCGAAATCATCCAGATCGCGGACCCCCTCCGCCAAGGCCAACGCCTAGCCGGCCGCCTTGTCGAAGTAGACGGCAACCGCTTGGTACTCGACGCCGTGCTTGCCCTAAACCCAGCAATCTCTTACACGCTGTCACTCGTCATCCCAAACGGCGAAACAGTAACCAACCCCGACGGCAGCACCACAACGCAACCCAAGTTACAGGTGCTCAACATCGTCGACTACACCACGCTCGCTGGTGCATCCGACCTGCGTACCCTCATAGCTCAAAACGACGACACACTTATCACTCAAAGCGGCGACATCATTACCGGCTATGTCGTGGAAGAGGACAACGGCCGCACCGTCGTCACCTGCGATGGCGTTGTCACAACCCAGGCTGGTGCGCTGTGGGTACTGGAGTGGACCTCACTAAACGCAGCCCTTTACCGCATCATCTCTATTGCGGAATCGGACCAGCTCATCTTTGAAGTTCAAGCAATCCAGTACAACGACTCCAAGTACGGCTACGTCGATAACAACTTGCCGATCGCAGTCCCTAAGGACCGCTTTACTCTGCAGAGCCCGCTGGTCGTTACAAACCTGTCGGCCGCACTGATCTACCGCAACAAGCGCGTGCAGATTGAAGCGCAGTGGCGCTCACCGCAACGCGACCTTGCCGACGACACGCTGGTGCGCGGCTACCGCTACCAGTGGCGCAAATCCGACGCAACGCAGTGGAGCGACATCCTCGTCGCCTCAACAACCAACGCCACCATCCCCCTTCCCGAACACGTCTTCACCGCCTCCTACCAATTCCGTGTTGCCACTTTTGACCGCTTGGGGCGCCAAAGCGATTGGGTCGCCGTCACCGTCGCCAACTTTGAAGCACTTCCCGACCTCAGCGACCCGGCGTACAACGCCGTCATCCGCCACCAAAACCAGCCCGACGGCACCCAACTGCTGATCGTCGATGCCGGCAACTGCCCCATCCCAGAACGCGTCACCGGCTATCGGGTCTGGGCATTCCCGACCAATGTCCCAACGGTCATCCCCGGCGTCAAATCCCCCGACGCCACCGGCTGGTACTTCCTAAGCGACATCCCCCTAACGGGCTACTACACCATTGCCTTCCACGCCCCAGGCGAATGGGAACTGCGGGTTGCCTTTACCAGCGCCATCTTCGGCGAAGAACCCAGCAACTACCTCTACGACACGGTGGAGCGTGGCGAAATTGTGCCGCCCACCCCTAACCTGTTCACCGTTGTCGAAAACACCAATAGCGGCCAGAAGCGCTTTAGCTGGCAACTCCCGCTGTCGCTGTACGGCTCTTGGGACCAAGGCGTCGTGTCGGATGTTGTCGGCTACGAGATTCGCTACAAACAAGGCGGCCTCGTCAATAACAGCCCCGCCCAAACCTGGGACGTAGGCATCGAACTGTACTCAGGCGGCGTCAACGCCAAACAGCAGTGGTTTGAGACCGCGCTGTTCGACAGAGATGAGTGGACCGTCATGGTCAAGTCGGTCGATGCAACCCAATGGCGCAGCGACACGCCCGCATACGTCGTCGTCAACATCGGCGGTCCACCAATCAGCAACGCCGTCTACGACGAAACCATTGACAACATCACTTGGCCCGGCACCTTCATCAACGCCCAACTCGTCACACTGTTCAACATAACCACCCAAGCCAGCGACCAACTAATTACCCAAAGCGGTGACGCTTTCGTAGCAACTACCGGCTCCTCCTCATCCTCAACTATCGCAGTACTGGAGCAGATCGACCCCACGCTCGACAGTTATTACCGCTGGAACTTTGACAACAACTTCCTAGAAAGCGCAATCCTGATTAATACCACAGCCTACGCAACGTACCAGCACAGCATCGCCGCCCTTTCTGGTGCCGACACAAACATCTTCCAAGAAAACGACGACGAAGTATTCCAAGAAAACGACGACTCAATTTTCGCCGAACAACGCACCTATACCGCAGGCGCCCTTGGCGGCGAATCCAGTGGCATCTTGCACCCATATGCACCCTACGAAAAACTAATAGAAGACGTCTACCAAGTACAAACACTATTCCGCAGCGTAGACGGTATAGCCCCTGGCGCACTTACTGAAATTAGTTTCGAACTTGATTACCCCGACGTAATTGAAAACAAAGAAGACGTAAGTATCAGCTCCAGTGGCGCTGGAACGGCCATCAACCTCACTAAACCGTTCCGTGCCGTTAAATCTGTGCAAGTCACGCTGCAGGACACCGGTTCAGGTGCGGTCAACGCGATCGTATTGAGCAAGTCGACCAGTTCAGTTACAGTGAAGTGCATCAACAGCAGCGGGACTGCCGTGGCTGGCCTTATTGATCTGACTGTGGTGGGCTACTGATGGCTGGGCTTAGGATCTCACAGCTGCCAGCCGCAACGGCTGTTGCCTCGGCGGACATTTTCCCGTTCAGCTCGATCAGCGGCAGCCAAACCCGTAAGGTCACCGCCGCTGTGCTGGGCCTAGCACTCACGCAACTCGGCCTGAGTGTCGGTTCCACGCAACCACTTGCACCGTACAACGGCCAGCCCTGGGTCGACACCAGCACCAACCCGCCGGTACTCAAAGTCTGGAACGGCGCAACCTGGACAATCCTTAGCTTCCTTCCGGGCGCTTCTATCAGCACCAACCCTGGAGCAACCGCCCCGGCATCCCCGGCACTGGGACTTCTGTGGCAGGACACTGCCCAGACGCCCGACCAACTCAAGATGTGGGACGGCAGCAACTGGGTAAGGGTTGACCCGCAGGGCATTACCCAAGCCGCTGGCGACGTTCGCTATTTGCAAATAGCCACGGCAGCCAGCACCTACCTTGCCCTGAGCGGTGGAACGCTAAGCGGCAACCTCACGTTGCCGGGCGTGCCAACCACCACCAACATGGCCGCCACCAAGGGCTATGTGGACACACAAATCGCCGCAATCCCGGCTGCGACCGATCTAACCCCAGCTGGAACGGTGATCTGGACCGCGCGCACCACCGCTCCCACCGGCTACCTCAAAGCCAATGGCGCCGCCATCAGCCGCACCACCTACGCCACGCTGTTTAGCGCCATCGGCACCACCTACGGCGTAGGCGACGGCAGCACCACTTTCAACCTTCCTGACCTGCGCGGCGAATTTATCCGTGGCTGGGATGATGCTCGCGGCGTTGATCCCGGCCGCAATCTTGGTTCGGCTCAAGCACAGGACTACTTGAGCCACAGTCACCCCATTACCGATCCCGGGCATAGCCACACAGTCATTAGTGATGTAACACAAGGATCCGATGCAAGCAGTTTTTACACTCCAAATGGTGTATCAGCATTTCGTCCAATGCCGACTAGTCTAGTTTCTACAGGAATAACAGCGACCAACAACAACGGCGGCACCGAAACACGCCCTCGAAATATCGCTTTGTTGGGATGTATCAAAACTTAGATACAGCACAGCCCACTAACCCACCGCACTAAGTACAATGGCCAACATCAGGATTACCGATCTCACCGCTTACACCGATGCAGCCAGCACCGACGTGCTGCCCATCGTTGATGTAAGCAACAACGTCACCAAAAAAGTCAGCATCAGCGATCTGCTGAAAGCTGTGCCCCTTGGCTCAGCAGCAGCACCCGCCATCGCCATCGACGGCGACCCCAACACCGGCATCTACAGCCCTGGCGCAGACACGCTGGCCTTCGTCGAAGGCGGCACCGAGGCCATGCGCATCGACAGCTCCGGCAACGTGGGGATTGGGACGAGTAGTCCCGCTTATAGGCTTGATGTCGCTGGATCAATTCGATCAACAGGTGGTGCAAACGCACTTAGACTTGAAAATATAGCCAACAATGGAGTGTACGCACTATTTACTCGTCCAAATCAGGAGTATAGACTTGCGCTAAATATTAATAACAACGGTGAGCGTACTTTTGATATATACGATAACACAAACTTACATTTTGTAGACCAATATGAGCAAGGTGCATCGGGTTATCGTCGGTTTTTTACCAATGGCACAGAACGCGCCCGCATCGACAGCTCCGGCAACGTGGGGATTGGGACTAGTAGCCCCACCACGCTGCTAGATGTAAACGCGAACACCATTCGCGTGCGCACTGCCCGCACACCAGCATCTGCATCTGCTACCGGCGCTACCGGCGAAATCTGCTGGGACGCCAACTACATCTACGTCTGCACGGCGACAAACACATGGAAGCGCACGGCAATCAGCACATGGTGATGTCTACCGCAAGTCAGACGGCACCTTGATGATCGCTTACTAGGCACGCTCACCCCAGCTACAGTTCACCTACCACCACCTGACCCATGACTACCACCACTGAGTACACCTGGGGCATCGCCCAGATGGAGCGCCACACCGCTGACGGCATTGTGTTCACGGTCCATTACACCGTGGCCGCAAACGACGGCACCTACGCCAGCTCTGCCTACGGCTCTATCGGCTTGGAGCAGCCTGAAGGTGACGTCATCCCTTACGCTGACCTCACCCCCGAGATCGTCATCGGCTGGGTGCAGGACAAGCTTGGTGGCGCCGAAAAAGTGAGCGAAATCGAGGCAGCCCTCCAAGCACAACTTGACGAACAACACCAGCCAACCCGCGCATCCGGCCTGCCCTGGAGCGCTAACTGATGGCCGTTAAAGCTAAGGCCGGCGCAGCTCGCGTCGAGCATCAGCCGGGGCCGCCCAAGACCACCCGTCAAGGATTCGGCGACCACA